>Ga0164294_10000277_pt1 | contig 47926 bp, 51 predicted proteins | sample GEODES005metaG_FD_111479 | JGI IMG/M metagenome (GOLD analysis project Ga0164294, IMG submission 111479) | Oligotrophic lake water microbial communities from Sparkling Lake, Wisconsin, USA - GEODES005 metaG | ecosystem: Environmental > Aquatic > Freshwater > Lake | place: USA: Sparkling Lake... | reverse complement strand
TTCTACAAAAACATGGGCTCTGAAGTTACGCTCATCGAAATGGCAGAAAATATTTTGCCAGTTGAAGACGAAGAAATTTCTAAACTCGCGCGCAAATCTTTCGAAAAACAAGGAATTAAAATTTATACTTCTGCGGCTTTAAAATCTTTGAAAAAAGGCAAGGGCTCAGTTACTGCGACAGTTGAAATTGCTGGAAAGTTAGAAGAAATCACGGCTGAGAAAGTCATTATGGCTGTAGGAATCGTGGCTAATATTGAAAATCTCGGACTCGAAAAAACCAAAGTAAAAACAGAAAAGGGGCGCGTCATCGCCAACGGATATTTAGAAACCGCTGAAGCAAATATTTTTGCAATTGGTGACGTTGTTGGCTCACCTTGGTTGGCTCATAAAGCTTCGCATGAAGGCTCAATTGCGGCAGAAAAAATCGCGAGCAAACTTGGCAAATATGACGCAAAGAAAATTCATCCGATCAAAATCGAAAATATTCCAGGTTGTACTTATTCAATGCCGCAAATCGCTTCGGTGGGCTTGACTGAAAAGAAAGCAAAGGACGCTGGCAAGAAAATTAAAGTTGGTCGCTTTCCTTACATGGCCAATGGTAAGGCCATCGCTGCTGGTGAAAGCGAGGGCTTAATTAAAGTTATTTTTGACGAAAAAACTGGAGAGCTTTTGGGTGCGCATCTAATTGGCGCAGAAGTTACGGAAATGATTCAAGGTTACGTAATTGCAAAACAAGCCGAGCTCACCGAAGAGGATTTAATGCATACAATTTTTGCTCATCCAACAATGTCTGAGATGATGCATGAAGCCGTTCTGGACGCTTACGGAAAAGTGATTCACTTTTAAGTAATTCTTAAGATTAGCCACGTTGACAAACAATTCCCTCAGCCTATCTTGCCGCCCGCTTTCGGACAGCCTGAATAGCCTTGGTGCTTACGGCATCAAGTGTGAAGCTGGTTCGTCACTGAAGGAAACTGATCAGAAATGATCAGAATTTTTTAAAACCTCATTATTTGATGAACATGAAAAAACTTTCATTGATCGTTGCTGCAGTTGCTCTTTTCGCTTCTGCTGCTCAAGCAGAAGTTAAAACAGAAGCTAAAGCTGCTGCTCCAGTTGCTAAAGCTGAAGTTAAAGCTGTTGCTCCAGTTGCTGCTAAAGCAGAAGTTAAAGCCGCTGCTCCAGTTGCTAAGGCTGAAGTTAAAGCTGAAGAAGCTGCTCCAGTTGCTAAGAAAGCTAAAAAGCAAGCTAAAGCTAAAGCTAAAGCTGCTGTTGAAGCTCCAGTAGCTGCTGCTCCGGCTGCAGTTGCTCCTGCTGCAGTTGCACCAGTTGCTGTTAAAAAATAAACTTAGTTTTTAACTAAAGTTTAAACCGGATCAGCCTCAAAACTGATCCGGTTTTTTTGTGACAAATTTTTCCTTCCAACATTCTTCGCGCTCAATGCGCAGCGTTGAGAATATCTTGGATTAAAGGATTGCAGTAAGATGAGGCACTTATCTTCTCTTCCTAAAATTTCTTGCGGTTTTCTTCCTCGAAAATAGGTTGCGCCGCCCTTCTTTTAGAGGGCTTATTAGCCGGATTAGCTCAGTGGTAGAGCAACTGTCTTGTAAACAGTAGGTCGTCAGTTCAAATCCGACATCCGGCACCAGCTCTCCAAATTACCCCGTTGATGTTTCTTCGCTCCCTTCTTTTTACAGTTCTGATTAATCTCTGGGGCGCGATTATTCCGATTATTTACTCTCCAGCCTTTCTTACTCGCAACACTAAGCTTGCTGATCACGGCGCGAAGGTTTGGTCTGTTGGCGTGTTGTGGATGCTAAAAAATATTTGTGGAATCGAATATGAAATTCGTGGTTTGAAAAAATTACCGAAAGAATCCTGTATCATCGCCTCTAAACACCAATCGGCTTGGGAGACTGTAGTAATGCATCTAATTTTTCGTCACCCCGTTTACGTTTACAAAAAAGAGCTCGAGAAAATTCCGTTCTACGGTTGGTATTTGAAGGTGATGAGCGGCATTAAACTTAATCGCAAAGGCGGTGCTTCGGCTCTTAAATCTTTGATTAAGCAGGCAAAAAATTATTTAGAAAAAGGTCAGACTGTTGTTTTATTCCCACAGGGAACTCGTGTGCCAGTTGGCGGTGCGGTCGAAAAATATCCTTACCAAGCAGGAGTTACCGCGCTTTATTTGGCCTGCGGCGTACCAGTCATTCCAGCTGCCTTGAACTCAGGAAAATTTTGGCCAAAGAGCGGCTCAGGGAAAAAATCAGGAAAAATTATTTTAGAATTTCTCGATCCGATTGAGCCGGGGCTTTCGAAGCAGGAATTTAATCAGCGTCTCGAAAGGGAAATAGAAGAAAGAAGCGCCTTACTTTAACCGTCATTCCCGCGTAGGCGGGAATCCAGAAGGAATAATCGAGCGCTCGGAACCTTTTTATGGATCCCCGCCTGCGCGGGGATGACGTGATTAGTTGTGCGTTAATATTAGAATCGAATTGCTGAACTCGTACAGGGACGACTAGAAAAAAAGGGAAGGGAGAAGCGCGCCTTACTTTAACCGTCATTCCCGCGTAGGCGGGAATCCAGAAGGAATAATCGAGCGCTCGGAACCTTTTTATGGATCCCCGCCTGCGCGGGGATGACGTGATTAGTTTTGTGCTAATATTAGAATCGAATTGCTGAACTCTTACAGGGGCGACTAGAAAAAAGGGAAGGGAGAAGCGCGCCTTACTTTAACCGTCATTCCCGCGTAGGCGGGAATCCAGAGGGCCAACAGAGCGCTCGGAACTCTTTTATGGATCCCCGCCTCCGCGGGGATGACGCGATTAGTTTTGTGCTAATATTAGAATCGAATTGCTGAACTCTTACAGGGGCGACTAGGAAAGGGCGGAAGAGGCGATTAGATCTCGGTGGGCCTTCACGTCGTGTACTCGCAAAAATTCGACATTTTTTTCGACAAGAAATTTTGAAATTTCCAAAGTTTTTTCTGCGCGATCTCCAGAGATATTTAGCGCGTCCAGAAAACTTTTTTTCGAATGGCCGATGTAGAGCGGCAGGCCTAGAATTCTGTATGCGTCGATGTTTTTTAAAATCCTAATTGATTGCTCAGCATTTTTTGCAAAGCCAATTCCCGGATCAAAAATAAGCTGCGATTTTCTAACATTTTTTTTCTCAAGAGCAGAAATTTTAAGCGAAGCCCAAGTCAAAATTTCTTGAGTAATGCTGAGATGTTGATTGACGATAAGATCACGATTGGCATGGATCGCCAGGTTGTGCATTAAAATCACCGAAATGTTTTTCGCAGCGACAAATTCAACAATTTTTTTGTCAATTAAACCGCTTACGTCGTTAACAATCTCGACGCCAATTTCTTGTGCTTTCTGAATTGTTTCGAAGTGGTAGGAATCAATGCTTGTCTGAATTCCCTGCGGTTTTGCTAATGCAACGACGGCCGGTAAAATTTTTTCTAAACGCGACCATTCCTCTTCGGCGCTGATTGGCGTTGCTTGTGGGCGGGTGGATTCTGCGCCAATGTCGATTACGCCCGCGCCTTCCGAAATCATTTTTTGTGTGTGAGCGAGTGCGGATTCGAGTGAGGAAAATTTTCCACCGTCAGAAAATGAGTCGGGAGTGACGTTTAAAATGCCAACAATTTTTGTCATTTTTTTAGAGAGTTTTGAATTTTGAGCACGGTGCTCAAAATTAACTTTTAGCCAGTAAAATAGGTAGTCGGACTACCATTTCTTCTCAAATTTCTTGCGTAAAATAATTGCCACTAAATTGAACAAAATTAGAAAGGTGAGTAGTAGCAAAATTGCTGCAGAAGTTTTTTCCATAAAACCAATTTCTGGAGAATCAGACCACAAATAAATTTGCACCGGCAGCACAGTTGTTGGGTCGGTGAAGCCCTGCGGAATGTCTGCAATAAAGGCTACCATTCCAATCATTAGCAGCGGCGCGGTTTCGCCCAGAGCGCGGGAAACGGCAAGAATCGTTCCCGTCATTATTCCAGGCATTGAGAGCGGCAATAAATGGTGCAGCATTACTTGCATTTGTGAGGCGCCAAGAGCTGCGCCAGCGTCGCGAATTGAACTTGGAATTGAGCGAATCGTGTTGCGTGTGGCGATAATTATTACTGGCAGCACCAACATGAATAGGGTCATTCCGCCCACTAAACTAGAAGAACGAGGCAGATGCATGAATTGCAAATAAACTGTTAAGCCAAGCAATCCGTAAATGATTGAAGGAATAGCGGCGAGGTTGTTAATGCTGATTTCAATAATGTCGGTGAGGCGATTTTTCGGCGCGAATTCTTCGAGGTAAAAAGCGCACATTACTGCAATTGGAAAAGCGAAAATTAGGAAGATTAGCATTACTAAAAACGAGCCAACCAAGCCAGCGCCAACTCCGGCAATTTCTGGCTCGCGCGAATCGGCAAATTCAAAAAATTTCCAATTCACAACTTTGCGAATCTCGTTTTTTTCTTTGAGGTCCGAAAGCCAAAGCAACTGATTTTCATTGAGTGCCGAAGAATTTTGATGTTTGAAAAACATGTCAGATTTTGACGAAGCGCTGATCCAAATTTGTTGTTTTCCGCTTTGTTCTTTCGCTTCTAAATTGCTGGCTTTGCTTACGAGTTGGTAAAGAGAATTAATTTCTGCGATCGTCTTGGCCTCAGGAAATCTCTGCCTTAAGCCGTCTTTGATTGCCTGGCGGTAATCTTCGTTTTGATTTATTTCGAGCGCAATTTCCGTGCGCCAAAAAGCCCCAGAAGCTTTGCTAAAAATCGCCACAAATAAAATCGCCAAAAAAGCGAGAGCAAAAGCGGTTGAGGCAACGCCAAATATTTTAAATCGACGCTCTGCGGCGTTACGTTTTTTTAAATTCTTAATTTCTCTACCCATATTTTTTCTTATAATTTTTGATCACGGCGAGGGCGACGATGTTGAAGATGAAAGTGACAACAAACAGCGTCAGTGCTAGCGCGAAGGCGGCTAGGGTTTTGGGGCTGTTGAATTCTTGATCGCCTACCAAAAGGGTGACGATTTGTGCGGTTGCGGTAGTAACTGAATCGAGTGGGTTAAAGGTTAATTTCGCAATTAATCCGGCGGCCATTACGACGATCATTGTTTCGCCGACCGCGCGCGAGATTGCGAGAATTAAAGCCCCAACGATTGAAGGGGTCGCGGCGGGCAAGACTACTTTTTTAATCATTTCAGATTTGGTGCTGCCCAGCGCCAGCGCCCCATCTTTCAAAACTTGCGGCACGGAATTTAGCGCGTCATCGGTGAGCGATAAAACGAAAGGAATGATCATTATTCCCATTACAAAACCAGCGGCCAAAGCGCTTTCGGAAGCGACTTCGATTCCGAAGCTGGCAAAGAAATATTTAAAAAATGGTGCGACAAAAATCACTGCGAAATAGCCGTATACAACGGTCGGCACGCCGGCAAGCACTTCTAAAATTGGCTTCAAATAATCACGAGTTTTGGCTTTGGAATAAAAACTAAGATTGATCGCGCCCATAATTCCCAAGGGCACAGCCACTGTCATTGCAACTAGCGTGATTAATAAAGTGCCGAGAAAAACTGGTACCGAGCCGAAAGAACTTGAGCCGACTTCTTGCTCGGCGGTCATTGCCATTTGCGGGTTCCAGCTGGTTCCAAAAAGAAAATCGAGTGGATTTACTAAGTCAAAAAATCGCATTGCTTCGAATAAAATCGAAACTGTGACGGCGATTGTGATTAAAATTCCGATGCCTGCGGTTATAGACAAAACAAGAACTCCGGCACTTTCAATTTTTCTTCTGAGGCGTAAATTCATGAGGTAATGATTATTTTTTAAAACTTTCTAAATGAAAAAAATTCGTCTCTTTATTTCGGAAAAGAATCTCGGTTTGGGCACAAGAATCAAGCTTCGTGACAATGATTTCGATTACCTAACCAAGGTAATGCGTCAAAAAATTGGTGACAGGTTTTTTATTTTTAATGGCCTAGATGGTGAGTTTGTAGCACAAATTACTGAGATCGAAAAAAAATCTTTGAGCGTTGAAGTTGGCGAAAAAATTTCTGACCTAAAAAAAGTTCCAAACGTCACTTTGGCTTTTGCGCTGATCAAAAATGTACGAATTGATTTTGTGGCAGAGAAGGCAACGGAATTAGGCGTTGCAAGGTTTCAGCCAATTCTAACCCAGCGAACAATTGTTGATAAAATTAATCTCGAACGTTTTTCGGCGAACGTGAAAGAGGCTTGTGAGCAGTGCGAGAGAAATGATTTTCCAGAAATTTTTCCGCTGAAAAAGCTGGAGAAGTTTTTGGACGAGAATGAAATTGAAAAGAAGATTTTGATTCTCTGTGATGAGTCTGGGAAAGGTGCAAAGGCGAGTGAAGTTTTGCCAGCGCTGCGTGACAGAGAAAAAGAAATCGTAGTTTTAATTGGGCCAGAAGGTGGTTTTTCAGAAAGTGAATTTAGTAAAATGCGCCAGCTCAAGAATCTTTTTGCAATCTCGCTCGGACCTCGGATCTTAAGGGCAGATACGGCGATGATTTCAGCGCTAACTTTAGTTCAAGAATTTTTATAAATATTTACGCCCCCTCCTGAATCTTTGGTTGCCTGGGGATGGCGGGGAAATAAATTTTAATTAAAATGAAAGCTTCTCTCTTTGTTATTTTCTTACTCTGTATTTTTTCAAAACCGCTTTTTGCAGACGAGCCTAAGAATCTTGTCGTAACAACTTTCGACGGCAAAGATTTCGATTTAAAAAAGCTGCGCGGCAAAATTGTTGTGGTGAATTTTTGGGCTCAATGGTGCGAAAATTGTGCGCTAGCAATGCTAAAGATTGAGGAGTTACACAAGGAATGTCCCGACATCGATATTATTGGCCTTAGCGTTGATCGCAGAGCATCATTAAAAGATGTTTTGTTGCGAGCGGATAAGTTAAATTATCCGAATGCTTTATTGGTTAATGCGAGTGTGAATAATTTCCCTGAAATAGAAGCGATTCCTACGACCTACATTGTGGATCAAAATGGTATCGCAAAAAAAATAAATGGAGTGCCGAAATGCTCGCAATTGAAATAAAAAACCTCAGCAAGACTTACAAAAAAGGCGAGAAAGTCGCGCTCAAATCAATCGATCTAGAAATTAAAAAAGGATCATTTTTTGGATTGCTTGGGCCGAATGGCGCGGGTAAATCGACGATCATTAATATTCTTGCTGGGCTAGTAAATAAAAGCTCGGGCACTGTTAAGATCGCCGGCATCAACATCGATGAAAATTCACAAGCGGCAAAATTCAAAATCGGAATTGTGCCGCAAGAGCTAATCATCGATCCGTTTTTTAATGTGCGCGAAACTTTGGAAATTTACGCCGGATATTTTGGGGTAAGAAAATCTGAGCGCCGCACTGAAGAAATCATCGAAGCACTTGGTTTGAAGGATAAAGCAAATTCTGTGCCACGCAGTCTTTCTGGCGGAATGCGTCGGCGTTTATTGGTGGCAAAAGCACTTGTTCACAATCCAGAAATTTTAGTGCTCGATGAGCCAACAGCTGGTGTGGATGTTGAGTTGCGCAATCAACTTTGGGATTACGTAAAAAAATTAAATAAAGCCGGAACAACTGTTTTATTAACTACGCATTACCTCGAAGAAGCAGAAAAATTATGTGATGAAATTGCGGTAATTAATCGCGGAGAAGTGATCGCAAATGATCGCACTGAAAATTTAATGAAGCTGCTTTCGAGTAAGGAGTTAATAATTGATGCAGTCGATGCGATAAGGCCAGACATGGCTTCGCTCTTTCCAACTCTTGTCACAAAATTTTTAGCTCACGACAAATTTTCGATCACTTACGATCCAGCAAAAATTGAAGTTGCAGAGATTTTGCGAATCATCGCCGGTGAAAAAATTTGCATTAAAGATATCTCAACAAGGCAGCCAGATTTGGAGCAAATTTTCCGACATTTGATTCGGGCTTGATATTTCCTGGATCCCCGCCTTCGCGGGGATGACGCGATTAGTGAGTGCATTACTTTAAACGTTATCCCCGTAAACGTCATTTCAGTAAGCGTCATTTCAATAAACGTCATTTCAGTAAGCATCCTTTCAGTAAACGTTATCCCCGTAAACGTCATCCCCGTAAACGTCATTCCAGTAAACGTCATTCCAGTAAACGTCATTTCAGTAAACGTCATTTCAGTAAACGTCATCCACGTAAACGTCATCCACGTAAACGTCATCCACGTAAACGTCATCCACGTAAACGTCATCCACGTAAACGTCATCCCCGCGAAGGCGGGGATCCAGGAAAAGTTAATACATCAACAAGAAGTTCAAAACTAAGAAAATTTCTTGCTTATTTTTGTATAAAAAATTTCTCACCTATTTCTTGCAAAAAGTGAGTTCTACAGAGAGTAAGACAAACCCTTGCGAACCCTTGATTTTACTAGCCTCGCAGCGGGGTTATATTTTTAATTTACAAATAAAAATTCGTTCATACGTTGCCGCGCTCTTTTTTTAAAAAAAGACTTAGAAAAAACCCTTACGAAATCACGCCAATTCTGGTGTCGTAAGCCTAAGAAATTCTGTTAATTTCTAACCTACAAAAGAGATGGAACAAGAGCCAGAGCAAGATCGAGCAGTAAACACAAAGGTTCATTACCTCGATTTTTCACAAAAAGAAAATTTCACTTCATCAAAAAAACTTGAAGAAGTTTCAGAAAATTCGGCTCTTACAACGGTTAAGAAAGAGGTTTTTACTCTTAAGCCATCAATTCCGGTTTATTTCATCAGACCTTCTGCCATAAAGCGTGCAGCACAATTCTTCTTAAAAAATTTTCAATTTCAGAGCAATAAAAGTGACGTGCTTTACTCGGTAAAGAGTAATCCTGATGTTGTGGTTTTGCGTCATTTATTTGATTCGGGAATTAGACATTTTGACGTCGCTTCTATTGTTGAGGTAAAGCTTATCCGCGAGCTTTTTGGCAAAGAGGCCAAGATGTATTTTATGCATCCAGTCAAGTCGCGCGAGTCGATTTTTGAAGCTTATTACAACTTTGGAATCCGCGATTTCTCTCTCGATTCTTTCGACGAATTGAAGAAGATTTTAGAGGTTACAAATAACGCCCGCGACCTTGGTTTGCATGTGCGCTTAGCCATTCCAAATTCTCATTCGGCAATTGATCTTTCGCGCAAATTTGGCATTCTTCCTTCCAAGGCAATCGCCTTAGTTCGCAAAGTAAGAATGGTGGCAAAAAACTTCGGAATTTGTTTTCACGTTGGCTCGCAATGTATGGATCCTGCGCAATATCGTACTGCACTTACGATCACCAAAGATTTGCTCGAAAAATCTAAAGTGAAGTTGGATGTTTTAGATATTGGTGGTGGCTTTCCTTCATCTTACCCCGGCATGACTCCGCCTAATCTGCAAAGTTATTTCGACGAAATTTCTGATTCAATCGCCCAACTTAATCTCGATCCTTCTTGTCGTCTCTGGTGCGAACCAGGTCGTGCTTTGGTCGCAGAAGCTGGATCACTTCTTGTTCGCGTTGAAGGCAGAAAAGATAATATGCTTTTTTTAAATGATGGAACCTATGGCGGCTTGTTTGATGCTGGCGTGCCGGGCTTCATCTACCCAACTAACTGCTTCCGCATTAAGGGCAAAACTGATCTTTCTGAGAATAAAGCGCCTTTCGGATTTTATGGCCCAACCTGCGATTCTCTTGATGTGATGAAGGGCCCGTTCCAACTCCCAGAAAATATTTCTGAAGGCGATTACATCGAGATCGGTCAGCTTGGTGCTTACTCACGTAGCATTAGAACTGAGTTCAATGGCTTTGATAAAAATCTTCAAATCGAAGTTTCTGATGCGCCGCTGGTTTCGATGTATTTGGAAAGCAAAGAACAAAAAGAAGAAAAAGAAATCTCGATCTAAAATCCTGGATCCTCGCCTGTGCGGGGATGACAGCCTTAAGTAACAACCTTAATTTAAAAAAAATGGTTACGAAAAAAGAGCTTCTAAAGCGCCCAGTAAAACATATCGACATCACCTCTTTTGATGCGCGCCCGATCATCGACCAGATGGACCACATGTCATTCACTTCACGCGATTTGGCGAGAGCGACTGAGATTTTTAATATGATGCTGAAGGACAAAAAATGTTCTAACATCCTCACTCTAGCCGGCTCAACTTCTGCTGGTGGTTGCATGAAAGTTTATGCCGACATGATTAAATTCGGCATGATCGATGCAATTGTTGCTACCGGCGCCTCAATCGTTGACATGGATTTCTTTGAAGCTCTTGGATTCAAACATTACCAAGGCACACCTTTCGTCGATGACCAATTCCTTCGCAAAAATTATATCGACAGAATTTACGACACTTACATCGACGAGAAAGATTTACAAAATTGCGACAACGTAATTTTCAAAATCGCCAACACTCTTGAGGCTCGTCCTTATTCATCTCGCGAGTTCATTTGGGAAATGGGAAAATATCTAAAAAAACATTCTAAGAAAAAAGAATCGCTGATCGAGCTTTGCTACGATCACAATGTGCCGATTTTCTGCCCAGCTTTTACCGACTCTTCTGCTGGCTTCGGACTTGTTCTTCATCAAGTAAAAAATCCCAAGAAGCACATGACAATCGACTCAATTGCCGACTTTAGAGAATTGACCGATATCAAAATCAAAGCGGGCACAACTGGCCTTCTAATGGTTGGTGGCGGTGTTCCGAAGAACTTCGTGCAAGACACTGTTGTTTGTGCAGAGATTCTCGGTGTTGAAGCTGAAATGCATAAATACGCAGTGCAAATCACAGTTGCCGATTCACGCGATGGCGCCTGCTCATCTTCGACTTTAAAAGAAGCCTGTTCTTGGGGCAAGGTTGACACTACTTACGAACAAATGGTTTTTGCGGAAGCAACTTCAGTAATTCCGCTTTTAGCTTCTGATGCTTACCATCGCGGATTCTGGAAAAAACGCACAAGAAGAAATTTTTCCAAGCTGTTCAAATAGCTATTTTAAAAACCTCCACCTTAAAACCCCTCGCCTTAAAACCGTTGTCGGTTGAGCGAAGTCGAAACCTCTGGAGTTTTATTCACCAGGTTTCGACTTCGCTCAACCAGCAGGGGGTTTTAAGGCGGGGCTTTTTACCCCATCTTCACCAAATCTTTTTTGATTTCCTCGCGGTAAGAAAATTTTTGTTGTTCCGAGGAAAGAAATTTTTGCAGAAAAAATCCACTAAGATGCAAGCCTTCGAGCAGATGTTGATCATTAAATTCACTCGCATCTTCGACCAAAAAGCTCGGTAATTTTAGTAATTTATTTTCATGGGAAGTGGCCGCAGAAATTGAAACTGCGTGCGCGGATTTTGGTGAGACGTAGGCTAGATTTGTTGTTGAGTTAGTGACCACACAAGAAGACAAATCAATTCCATATCCAAGCTCTTTCAACATTTCTAATTCAAGCTTGATGTAATCGGCCATGATGTCTTTTTTCTCGCTAGTTTCGGCGGAGATTTTTTGCATGAAGGCAAGCAGTTGAGCAAAAAAATCGGAATGATTCTCGCGTTCAAGAAATAGGCTATCGAGCATTGAAAATAGTGATCTGACACAGTTAAGACGAAACTGATCAAACATGATTCTCGAGCAAAAAGAACTGATTGGATTGACCGAAAAAAAACTGCCTAAATTGTCTTCAAGGCGCGAACGAAATTCAAAAGAAACCAAGTTTCCAACCTGATAAATTGCATTAGTTTTTTTTGATTTTGCGCCACGAACGAAGCTGCGATAAATGCCGTGATCGCGCGCAAAAATTTTTACGATCAACGAATTTTCGCCGTATTTTTTGGTGCTAATGATGATTCCTTCATCACTGAATTTCATTTCTGTAAAAAATTTAATGCGGTCACAGAGTCAGTAAATACGAGCTTTCCTGGCAATTGATTGCGAAACCAAGTTAGTTGTCTCTTGGCATAATTGCGAGTTTTTTGCGTGGCGATCTCAATCATTTTTTCACGCGTAATTTCGCCACTAAGAAAATTTTTTATTTCATGAAAACCAAGAGTTTTGGTGATAGAGTAATCATCTTCAGCCACGAGATTTTTTACTTCGTCAATCGCGCCGCAATCCAACATTTCAACAAAACGCGAATTGCAATTTTGGTAAAGTTTGTCTCGATCGGGGTTAAGATTGATGTGCAAAAAATCCTCGAGAAAAGGAGTTCTCTTCGCCTCTTTCTGCCAAGTAGAAATGGGTTTACCAGTCTGCATAAAAACCTCAGCAGCTCTGATTAGGCGCTGCTTGTCGATTATTTTATCCTCGCCAAATTTTTGACGAAATTCTTCTTGGCCAATTTTTTCGTAAAGCTCGCGCGCTGCTTTTTTTACCTCTTCTTCAATCGCCGGCATTTCTGAAATTCCTTCGACTAATTTCGAAATATACATCCCGCTACCACCAACAATTACTGGTAATTTTTTCTCCGACTTAACTTGCTCGATCCTCGCCATAACTAGCTTTAGCCAATCCATCACCGAAGAATTTTCCCGCGCTTTAAAATGCGAATAAAGAAAATGCGGCACGATTTTTTTCTCAGCTTCGCTGGGCTGAGAAGATAAAATTGGTAAGCCTTCATAAAGCTGTAAAGAGTCAGCATTAATAATCGCGATGTCTTTGCGCTCAGCGAAATCCAAGGCCAAGCGCGATTTGCCCGAAGCGGTCGGGCCAGAAATTATTAAGCAATTGCAGCTCGTCATTTAGTTTTTTTCTCAGTTGAAATGGAGTTGAAGGTAACTATCTAGAGGCAGATTACGAATAACAACAAATCCCAAAATATGTCTAATGAACAACAATTTAACTTCGACGTCGAAGTTGGAAAAATTTTGAATTTAATGATCAACTCGCTCTACACCAATAAGGATGTAGCTTTGCGGGAGTTGGTTTCGAACGCATCGGATGCTTGCGATAAATTGCGTTACCTCGCAGCGCAAAATCCGGATTTATTGCAGGATGAATTGAAGATCTCAATTACCACCGACAAACAGAAAAAATTGTTAATTATCATGGATAATGGCGTTGGCATGAATCGTGAAGAATTAATTCAGAACCTTGGCACCATTGCGCGCTCGGGCACAGAGAATTTTGTAAAATCACTCACCGGCGACAAGCAAAAAGACGTACAACTTATTGGTCAATTCGGAGTAGGATTTTATTCGAGCTTCATGATTGCCGATAAAGTTGAGGTGCTTTCGCGTAAGTTTGACGAGGAAAAAACTTTTAAGTGGGAGTCGGATGGGAGTGCCAATTTTAAGATTTCCAGCAGCGAAGAAACTCTAAATCGCGGCACGAAAATTACTTTGCATTTGAAAGAAAATGCTGCGGATTTTTGTGATCGTTTTCACATCAAACACGTGATTCAAACTTACTCTGATCACATCAATTTTAAGATCGAATTCATTCCAGAAAATTTGGAAGCGGGTGCAAAAATTGAAACTATTAACTCAGCTTCGGCCTTGTGGGTAAAGGATAAAAGCGAGATCACGCCGGAGCAGTATCAAAGTTTTTTCAAACATATTTCGCATTTGCCAGGCGACCCATTCATGGTGATTCACAACAGGGCGGAGGGATTGGTGAGTTATACTAATCTGCTTTTTGTGCCCGCAACAAAGCCATTCGATCTTTTTCATCCCGATCGCAAAACTTCGGTAAAACTTTACGTAAAAAAAGTTTTTATCTCGGAAGAATTAAATTTAGTTCCATCTTGCCTGCGCTTCCTGCGCGGTCTTGTCGACTCTGATGATTTGCCGCTAAACATTAGTCGTGAGAATTTGCAGCACAGTTTGGTGCTCGACAAAATTAGAAAATCGCTAGTCAATAAAGTGCTTTCTGAGTTGAAGAAAAAAGCTGTGGAGAGCGAAGAAGAATATCTTAAATTCTGGAATAATTTCGGCGCAGTTTTGAAAGAGGGTTTGTGCGAATCATCAGAATTCCGTGAGAAAATTTTTGAGATTTGCCGCTTTTATTCTTCAAAATCTCCAGAGAAATTAATTTCCCTCGCCGACTATCTAGACCACGTCAAACCTGGTCAGGACAAGATTTATTTCTTAACCGGCGAAACCGTCGACAAGATAAAATCTTCACCACAACTCGAAGTATTTTTACAGAAGGATGTCGAAGTTTTGTTTTTGATTGATGCGGTTGATGAGTTTTGGGTGACGGTTGCAATGCCTTACAAAGAGAAAGAATTTTGCTCAATTAATCGTCATGATGTTGATTTAGGAAATATCGAAAAATCCGAAAAAAATTCTGCAGAAAAAGAAGAAATAAAAGACGTAACCAGCAGCAATTTTGAAGGCTTAATTGGCTTCATCAAAGAAACTCTCGGCGACAAAATTAAAGATGTTCGCATTTCAAAAAAACTCACTGGCTCTCCAGTTTGTCTCGCTGTTGACGCGGGTTCGATGGATATTCGTCTTGAAAGATTTTTGCTTGAGCAGAAGCAAATTCAAGCAGGCACTACGAAAATTTTTGAGATCAATCCGAGCAATAAAATAATCAAAGATTTGAACGAAAATTATTCTGACGAGACCAAAAAAATCGCAGCGCAAGACAAGATCGAAACTTTATTTGACCTCGCTTGCATCATCGAAGATGAGCCAATCAAAGACGCGAAAGATTTTTCCAGAAGGCTGCAAGGCTTGATGGGATAATTGTCTATTTTGATGAGTTTGGATTCTCTAATGCAGGCTCGTAATCGCAGAGAAAATCAAGCAGAGTAGAAAGATTCTGGGTATAATATTGATGATCGCATCTATGGAGTGGGGCTCTTAATATTAATGAGCCTCTCCCTCCTTCTCTTTTGTCAGCTCAAGCAAATCGTCAGCGCGAATGATTTCGGATTTGTCGGATTTCTTGAATTTATCTTTCGCTTTTTTGGCGTATTCGCGACATTTTTTTCTTTCATCAATCAGCAAATTAAACTCAGCTAAAGCCAATAAAGATCTAGCTTCGTCATTAATACGCGAATAGCCATTAGCGAGCTGTTTAAACAGAAGAGGGTTTTCTTCTTCAGATTTTCTTGCCTCCTCGAGCTCCTTAATCGCTAGTTTGATCAAATCTTGATCGCTAGTTTTTAGTGACAAAATCGCCAAAGCGAAAGCAACTTTTACGACGCCATTATTTTGTGGGGGAATTAATTTAACCGCCTGGTTGTAAGTCAAAACCGAATCTTGAATTCGTCCGCTTTCAAAAAGAATTTGTCCTTTTAGTTCGAATAAAAATCCATCTGACGGATTTTTGGCAATAATCGGATCAAGCAATTTCAAGCTCTCGTCGATCTTTCCTTTTCTAAATAAAGCGATTGAGCGCACGTAAGGATCGGGATTCCGCAACAAATAATCTGGATTTTCGATGAAGCCTTCGAGCTTTGCTAATACTCGATCCATCGGCTGCTGCAATTTTTGATTTATTTTTTTGTCGGAAAAATTTTTACCAGCAGTTCGCTCTTTAATAACCTCGATTCTTTTACGACTGATTGGGTGAGACATTAAATATTCATCGATCTGATTTTTGTAGCCGATCATTTCAGTTTCAAAAAATTCTAAGAGGTTGATGAGTCCGGTCGCCGGATATTTCAGCTTTTCAAGATAGGTAATTGCGTGCTGATCTGCTGCCTCTTCCTGCGTGCGCGTGAACTTCATATACATCCTTTGTGCAGTTTGATTTCCGCCCATAATTATCGCCGTACCAGCGTCTGGCGCACCGGCAACCACTGCGCCAATTCCAAGTAAGTAGCTGAGTAACATCGCACCTTCTGCCTTTTTAGCCCCCTCTGAAGAGCGCGCTAAATGGCCAGCGGTGATGTGGCCAGTTTCATGTGCTATCACGCCAATTAAGGCGTCAGGAGTTTTGAATTTACGAATTAATCCGGTATTGATAAAAACATTTTGTCCGTCCGAAACAAAAGCGTTGATGCTCAAGTCATTAACAATGTAAATTTTAATATCATGTGGATTCAGGCCGGCAGCAGTGAAAATCGGGTCAGCAAGTTGATGCAGAAATTTTTCTGTCTCGGCATCGCGAATCAAAGAGGCATCAGCAAATGCTGGGCTGTAACCAAGCGCAGCGCAAAGAAAAAATAGAATAAAAATAAAATGTTTCTTCATTCAGAAAGTAGATTTCTCCCGATAATTTTATTGATCGCTTTTGCTGCGATGTTCGCTGCGCTTAAATTTCTCATCACCGATGATTTGAAGATTCCACAACGGCAAGTTTCGTTGACAATCGACATTAAAAACCAGGTGAATATTTGTTTACCGCAAGGGGATTTGGAGGATGATTTTGACGGTAAAAAGCTCTGATTTTCTCATCAAACTTCAAACTGAAGATGGGTTGGCATTAAACACAATCGCCGCTTACGGCAAAGATTTAGAGCTCTTCGAAAAATTTTTAGATGTAGAAAAACTTACTTTGAAGCAAGTAACGACGAAGGTTCTTAAAGATTATCTTTTTGCACTTCATCAACAAAAATTAAAGGCCACTTCGGTCGCACGAAAAATTTCTTGTCTAAAAAATTTCTTCAAATTCTTGGTGAATGAAAATTTTATTAAGAACAATCCGGCTACGAATTTACAGACTCCAAAACGCGAAGCAAAGATTCCAAAATTTTTGAGCGAAGAAGAAATTTTTAAATTACTCTCCGCTGCAGAATCTGATCTAAGACTTTCTTGTATGCTTGAGATCCTTTACGCTGCAGGTCTTCGCGTCACTGAATTGGTTTCGCTGCCAGTTTCGTTGATTCAGCGCGAAGGCGAAACTTTGCGAAATTATTTGTTGGTGAAGGGTAAGGGTGGCAAAGAAAGAATCGCCCCGCTCAACAAGGCAGCGATTGTGAAGCTGCTTGAATATTTGAAAGAGAGAGAAGATTTCCAAGAAAGTTCCCAAGAAAGTTCCCAAGAAAGTTTTCGGGGGAATTCATTCTGGCTTTTCCCCGGAAATTCGCCGAGCAAACATCTGACTAGACAAGGATTTCATAAAATGCTGAAGGGCCTTGCGCGAAAGGCCGAGATCGATCCAGAAAGAGTTCATCCACACGTAATTCGTCATTCATTTGCAACGCACTTACTAAATAGCGGCGTTGATCTGCGCGTGTTGCAAGAGCTGCTTGGACATAGCGACATTTCTACTACCGAAATTTACACTCACATTTTAGATTCAAAGCTGCGCGACCTTGTCTTCGCGCATCATCCCCTAAGCAAAATTTAAAAGTATGTCCGGACCTTGTTTAGTTAGTGTAGAAAACGATCTCGATACCGAGTGGTACAGTGACAAAAAAATCAACGATGTTTTGTCGCATGAATTGCATGGTAAAAAAGATGTTGTGGCACTTAAGGCAATTCCACTTGAGGGAACTCCACCTAGGGGATCGGATAATTTTGAAGAAACTCTTAGAAAGGCAGTTGCAAAAGCAAGACAAGGCAAGGCAGTGTTGATGCCAATAAATATCAACGGGGATCACTGGGTTGGCGGCATGATGAAAATGGAGGATGAAAAGCTGAAGTTTTTCCACAATGATTCACTCGGCAACGAGATGGATTCGAAGATGAGGGAAAAAGTTGAGAAGGCAGGAATTGAAATTATTGATCTAAAAGCGCAGCAACAGAATGATAATTACAATTGTGGCCCACTGACGATTCATAATTTGTTGGAGATGAGCAAGGCTGAGAGTCTTGAGGAAGAAGAATTGAAGAGAAAATTATTAGAATCGGCCAAGGGACTCGATCTGCAGCAGTTGCGCAAGTATCACTCTGGACTTAGTGCTTACAAGTCAGATCAAACTAAAGAGAAGGAAATCTGTGGCGAGATGCGCGGAATTTTCGAAAATCTTCAAGAGCAAGGAAAAGTTAGTGAAGAAAATGGCAACAAGAGATTTGACTGCGACAGTCCGAAAGATGCGCAAGAATTGGCAGAAAAAATCAAAGAATCTTACGAGAATTTGGGCGTTCCGTGTAATCTTCAAGAAAAAGACGGGCAGTGGATCGTTAAAATCCCTGCGGCCTGTAAAGGTAAGGATGTGTTTTCAATGAATCCAGATCAGCTGGAAGGTTTGCGCGAAGAAATTCAGGCGGAACAATCTGTCGCGAATGAGAATGCCGGAAAAGGAGAGAAGGAGAATCTTGGAAGATTTACCAAAAGGGTTCTGGAGGAAGAAAAAGAGGCAGAAGGCAAAACTCACGACGGGAGATAGCAATCTTCTCAGTCAGTATTATCCAATTTATCTAGCCTCTTCGCGCCTTTGAAGCCAGCGGCGATGCCGGTGCGTGAAACTGTGGCCAATCCATAACTTTCCATTTTTGTCAGCACTTCGTCGATAGTTTGCGAATTTCCAATTACCTCGAAAACCAACGAATCACCATCAATATCAACAATGTCTGCACGGTAATTTTCCAGAGCGCGCATTGCTTTTTCACGCGTTTTTGCATCAGAAATAATTTGCACTAAAGCCAATTCACGCTCGATATAACCATCGGCAGTACTGAGTTCGGCGGCATGATGAACAGGCACAATGCGCTTCAATAATTTACAAATTAGGTCGATTGTTTTGTCGGTACCGTAAGTGGTAATGGTGATGCGTGACATTTTTTTATCACGCGAAACCGGCGCTACTGTAAGTGTCTCAATGTTATATCCGCGTGCCGAAAAAAGTTCGACGATGCGAGCAAGGGCGCCAAATTCATTTTCAACTAAGACAGCAAGAACATGTTTTTTTATCTGCATTGGGAGGGGTTGCTAGTTTGAAGGAATTTTTAAAAGATATTTTTCATGCAAATACTAAATCGCAAAGCACATTTCAATTATACCATCGAAGAGGAGATCGAAGCTGGCATCATGCTACTTGGAAGCGAGGTAAAATCACTGCGCGAAGGTAAGGCAAGTATCTCAGAAAGTTATGTTAACGAAACTGCCGGAGATTTGTTTTTAATCAATTGCAACATCAGTGAATATAAGTCGGCAAACCGTTTCAATCACGAGCCAAAAAGACAGCGAAAACTTTTATTGCGTAAAAAACAGCTGAATAAAATTCTCGGAAAAATGCAGGAAAAAGGTTACGCTTGCCTGCCGATTAAAATTTATTTTAACAAAAAAAATATCGCGAAAGTTCTGATCGGAATTGGTCGCGGTAAGAAGCTCTACGACAAGCGCGATTCAATTAAAAAAAGAGATGAAAATCGTCGCAAACAACGCGGCGAAGAATGAAAGATTTGCTGCTTCCTCTCACTTCGCTGCGTGGTGTAGGAGAGGTGTTTGCGCAGACCCTCACTAAACTTGTCGGACGAAATAAAGTTTTTGCACTACTGCTTCACAAGCCATCTAGAATGGAGGTTATTTCTCTTTGTCCGCGCCTTTTCGAAGTGCAAAATAACGAGCTGATTATTGTTAAGGCGAAAGTTGAAAGTCACATCAAGCCAGCGACAAATCGTCAGCCCCATAAAGTCATTTGCTACAATCCGACTGGTTACATCAATCTTATCTTTTTTAAAATTTTTCCAAGTCAGATCAGCAAGATGAAAGTCGGAGTTGAGGTCGCTATTCTCGGCCATTTGCAGCGTTTGGGCGGGGAGAATCAAATGACACATCCGCAAGAAATTTTGCCGGCAAATGAGATCGAAAAAATGCCGAAGTTGAATGTGATTTATCCTTTAATTGCTGGCATTACGCAAAAATTTTTGAGCAAAAGAATCGCTGAAATTCTCACAAAAATTCCTGACAACGAGCTTGGCGAAGCGTTAAAAATTCTGCATTATTTTAAAGAAGGTGATGTTGAGAAAGCTCGTCGTTACATTGCAGGAAAAGAGCTTCTTGCTTGGCAGATTGCAGTTTTTTTGGCTAAGGAAAATAATAAAAATACGAAGCAAAAAGCATTAAGTGGAAAGCGAGAAATTAGTTCTAACTTTTTATCCAAACTTCCATTCCAGGCAACTTCAGCGCAGCTAAAAGCAATCGCTGAAATTGAATCAGAAATTTTTTCTTCAAAAAAAATGCTCCGACTTTTGCAAGGAGATGTCGGTAGTGGAAAGACGATTGTGGCAATATCCGCCTGCCTCGCAGCTATCTCGCAACAAAAACAAGCTTGTGTGATCGCGCCAACTGCAGTTCTTGCCAAGCAACATCTTGCCTATTTTTGTAGGTTTTTGTCGATTCGTATCGACCTCCTAACTTCTGCGACAACGAAAAAACAAAAGGCAAAAATTTTGACCGATTTAGCGGCGGGAGAAATTGATATTTTAATCAGCACTCACGCAGCTTTAGAGGAGAACATAAAATTCAAAAATCTTGGCCTGGCAGTGATTGATGAGCAGCATCGTTTTGGCGTAATGCAGCGTTTAAAGTTGGTGGAAAAAGGCGAGAATGTTGATCTGCTCTTAATGAGCGCAACGCCCATTCCACGCAGCTTGATGATGGCTCTTTACGGCGACATGGACATTTCAATTCTTGATGAAAAACCAAAAAATCGTCAGAAAATTGAGACATTAGTAATGTCGGCAAAAAAAATTAATGAAGTGCATGAAGCTATGAAGCGTGCGGTTTTACGCGGCGAGAAATTATTTTGGATTTGCCCAGCGATTGAAGAAAATATCGAGATAGAGCTAATGAGTGTGAAGAAAAAATTTGATGAATTAGTAAAGATTTTCTCGGTCGAAAAAGTTGGATTGCTGCACGGAAAAATGAGCGAAAAAGAGAAAGAAAAGGTAATGAATGATTTTATGTCTGGAGGCTTGAAGATTCTAGTCGCAACGACAGTGATCGAAGTTGGAATTGATGTGCCAGATGCAACCGTAATTCTAATCGAAAATGCCGAGAATTTTGGTCTGGCGCAACTACATCAATTGCGCGGAAGAGTTGGCAGATCAGACAAAAAATCTTTCTGCATTTTGCTTTACGGCGAAAAACTTGGGATGAATGGAAGCAAGCGCCTCAACATTCTGCGCGAATCTGACGACGGATTTTTTCTTGCCGAAGAGGATTTAAAAATGCGCGGAAGCGGCAATTTGCTTGGTACCAACCAAAGTGGTTTTCCGCAATTTAGAATTGCAGATTTGGGTTTGGATTCGGATTTACTAGCAAGTGCGCGTAAAAATGCTGAATTGATGTTGGGGCGCGGAACCCAGGATTATCAAGATTTGCTGCGACTTTTTGATTATGATGATTGTTTGAAAATGATTGCTGGTGGCTAGATTTCCTAAATCTCTATTTGCGTGGTGATGAATATTAAACGCCGTAATTTCTGCGCCATCCTTGAGCAGGCTTCGATTCAGTAAGTTTTAACTCACATCCCCAACGGAAATTTTAAGAATCTTTCCCTCTCGATTTAGTATTAAATTGCCTTCCTCGTCCATTCCAGAAAAAACACCCGCGATTTCCTCTCCATCAAGTTTTATCTTAATTTCTTCATTCAGTCGATAAGAGCGCTGAAGCCAGATTTGACGAATTCCGGCAAAACCAAAATCAAGCCAATTTTGGTAAAGTTTTTCGAACTCATTCAGAAAATTTTTCAACATTTCTTGCGGTGAAATTTCAATGCCAAAATTTTTTAGATTACTCGCCGGAAAAATTGTTTCAGATGGATTTGAGATAAGATTGACGCCAATTCCCAAAGCTACGAACTCACAATTTTTTCCAGAGATTTTGCTCTCGAGCAGAATCCCAGCTACCTTCTTTTCTTCGATTAGCAAATCATTCGGCCATTTGGAAACCGAGTTTTTAACAGCTAGGCGCAACGCTGTAATGCCCACAAAAGAAAGCTGCGGAATTTTTTCAACGGAAATTTTTGGAAGAAGAAGAAGCGAAAAATAAAGATTGCCAGCTGGCGAAATCCAGCTGCGATTTTGGCGACCGCGTCCTGCGCTTTGCCGTTCGGCTAAAATAATTTCACGGTCGGAAATTTTCCCCAACTGCGCCAATTCTAACGCAGTTTTATTAGTGCTTTCGAGTTCAGAGAATTCGTGAATGACAAAATCTTGATGAGTCCAGTCCATTGCTTTATTAAGTTGAGCTAAATTAAATGCGGTTTCCTTCCCTTATTCTTTCCTAAAAAATCTAAAACCAATGATACAAGAATTACCCCTAATGCGTAAAGCAACTGCTGTTTGGCTGGTCGAAAATACCTCACTTACATTTACGCAAATTGCTAAATTTTGCGGGCTACATGAGCTAGAAGTTCAGGGCATTGCCGATGGAGACGTTGCTGCTGGAATTCTTGGGCAAAATCCAATTTTATCCGGACAACTTTCACGCGAAGAAATTGTGCGCTGTGAAAAAATATCCGAAGCTGATTTGGTCTTGATCCAAGGAGCCGCTTCACAAGTTAGAGGCAATGAAAAGAAATCGAAATATACTCCGATCGCACGCCGTCAAGATAAGCCAGACGGTATTTTTTATTTGCTAAAATATTACCCAGAAATCACTAATGCCCAGATCAAAAAATTGGTGGGCACTACCGATAAAATGATTGAATCAATCAGAACCCGTACGCACTGGAATATGAAAAATATTAAGTCGCGTGACGTTGTGCTGCTAGGTCTTTGCAGCCAATCACAATTTAACGATGTGATCGCTCACGTAGCTGTCGCAAAACCAAAAGCTTAAAATGGAACTCGGAGAATTAGCGCCTTTATTTTCATTAAAAAGTGACGAAGGCACAAAGATCGATCTTGCAGATCTTAAAGGAAAAAATGTTGTTCTTTATTTTTACCCCAAAGACGACACCCCTGGATGCACAATTGAAGCACAAGATTTTACCAAAAAAATTGCTGAGTTTGAGAAGTTGAATTGCGTTGTGCTCGGAGTTTCAAAGGATGGAGTGACTAGTCATTGTCGCTTTGTTGAGAAGTATAATCTGGCCTTCAATTTGCTTGCTGATGAAGGCGGAGAAGTTTGTAAGGCTTACGATGTTCTTAAGCAAAAATCGATGTTTGGCAAAAAATATCTTGGTATTGATCGCTCTACTTTTCTCATCGACAGGCTTGGTAAAATCGCTAATATTTGGCACTCTGTAAGCGTTAACGGGCACGTCGAAGAAGTGCTTGCAGCACTATCTGAACTTGAAAAGAGATAACCCGCTTGATTGTTTTAGTTACACAAATAGGTTGCGCCGCCCCCGATTTAGGCCTTTAAAATAAGGCCCCAAATACTTTCAAAAAAGAAACTACCAGGAGAAAAATGTCAATTACGCTAAAAGCAGAAAAAAGAGAAAAATTTGGCACGTCTGAATCTAGAAGAATCAAGAATGCGGGTCGTATTCCGGCTGTGATTTACGCCGCTGGTGGAAACATCAATTTGAGTCTAGATGCTCGTGAATTAGAAGCTGAATATTTCAAAGGCAGCTTAACAGTTTCATTAATCGAACTCGAACTTGCTGGTAAAAAAACCAAAGTAATCGCGCATAAAATTGAGCTAGATCCGGTTTCTGATCGCCCTGTTCATGTCGACTTCCTTGGATGCGATAACGTCAAAGCTATTCGCGCTAAACCAAAATTTTCTTTTATCAATCAAGATAAATCCTTGGGTATAAAAAAAGGCGGAATGCTTAACATCATTTTGCGTAAAATTGAAGTTGTGTGCGACAGCGAAAAATCAATTCCAGCAACAATTGAAATCGACATCGCCAATTTTCACATCGGACATAAAATCAGAACAAGCAACTTGGCTCTGCCCGCTGGAGTTAAGTTATTCAAAAAAGGCGATCTATTAATCGCCAGCATTACTGGTCGTGGTAAGTCTGAAGAAGAAACCCCAGCCGCAGGCGCTCCAGCAGCAGGCGGAACTCCAGCCAAAGCAGATGACAAAAAAGCTGAAGCCAAAAAAACAGAAGCCAAAAAGCCAGAATCTAAAAAATAATGAGTCCGCTATCCTTGAATTTACTAAGTAAATTCAAGGATCTCGGTAGTTTTATTTGCAAGATCTCAGAAGTTTTTCGAACTTTAAAGATGACGCGTGAAATTGCCCTCCTCTTCTTGCTGACATCTCCCCAAGTCGCTTATTCCAAAACTTTTGCTACCAGCGGCTTTATAAATTTCTCTGCCGCTTCGCGTAATCAAGACTCTACATTTGAACAACAAAATCTTCCCGACGACTTAACCAAAAATCGCCTAAATAATCCTCAATCGATTGGCAATGATTCGCAGATCTTTTTAAAGTTTGCCAAAGAGGCGCCAGACGTCCTAAAATATGGAATTACAGCTAAGACCGAATTCAATTTTAATTCTGACGGTCGCAATGAAAATCCAAATCTTGATCAAATTTTTACCTTCGCTGAAAGCGATTTTGGCAAGCTTGAATTAGGAAATAATCAGGCTGTAAATCAAAAAATGAAATCTGGCCCAACTCGCTTTGCACGAGGAGCGGGAGGAATTAACGGAAAATATCTCGAACAAGTAAATCTGCCCATGCTTGGCGGCTCTGGCTTAGCTCCACATTTTATTTTACTCGCACAATCTCCGATAGGTCACGGCGGCTACGCTAAATCTTTTTACCGACCAGATTCATCGCAATATTCTGGGGCTAATCGTAGCCAGTTTCGTGCACTTAAAGATGACAGTTTTGATGGGGTAGAAGACGCAACAAAGCTAAGTTATTATTCGCCAAGAATTTCTGGATTGCAGCTCGGCACTAGTTACGCTCCAAATAGCGCCAATATTGGCGTAACCAAGCAAGTGATGCGAGATGTTAACCCAACAAGCATCAAGGATATTTTTAGCTTAGGTGCGAATTATTCTGAAGATTTTGACAATCTTGGTGTCGAAATTTCAGCTACGGCAGAGAAGGGAAAAGTTAAAAATTCACACGCAGATTTATCCGCTTACGACCTCGGTACTAGCCTAAGTTATTTTGGCTTCACCATCGGCGGATCTTACGGCTCATGGGGCTCATCACTACAGCCAACTTCAGGAAGTTATACAAACCAAGGTGGCGCGACTTATAACACTTTCGGAATCGCCTACGAGTTTGGACCGGTTTCTGCCAGCGTTACCAGCCTCAAAAGCTCTTTCCAAAAAAATAATTATTCAGCAATTTCTTTCGGTGTTGATTACAAATTAACCCGTAGTCTGATGCCTTATTTCGAGCTAACAAAATTTTCCTTTAACCCCGCAAGTCAAGGTGCGCGAGGTAATCAAGGCTACGTTTTTTTAGCCGGCGCTTTGTATTCCTTTTAGCTCAATCAACAAATAGTAACCAAATGAGTAGTATCGCCGCCCTAGATTCCTACATGCTTCCACTCAAGCAGATCCTCGATCGCGACGGTGTGAATGAAGTTTCAATCAATCGTCCTTTTGAGGTTTGGGTTGAATTAAAAGGCGACATGGTTCGTGAAGAATTGCCGAGCTTTGACATGGAGCATTTGAAATCCATGGGTCGCCTTATCGCACAATCAACCGAACAACGTTTAAGTGAGGAAGAGCCTCTACTTTCTGCAACTTTGCCGAGCGGTTATCGTATTCAAGTAGTCTTCCCACCAGCTTGCGAACAAGGTTGCGTAGTGATGTCGATTCGTAAGCCATCAAGTTTGAAATGGACTCTGGAAGACTACGATAAAATGGGCATGTTCGACAATGCTTCAGTCGGTGAAGTTGAAGATAAAAATGATCTGATTTTGGCGAAATTATTGCAGCTCGGACGCATTAAAGATTTTCTTGCGCGCGCCGTTATTTACAAAAAAAATATTATTATTTCCGGTGGTACTTCGACTGGTAAAACTACATTTACGAACGCGGTAATCCGCGGCATTCCTCATGAAGAACGTCTTATTACGGTTGAAGATGCGCGAGAAGTTGATCTTAGTTCCCATCCAAATCGAGTGCATTTACTCGCTTCCAAAGGTGCGCAAGGTCGGGCAAAAGTTACTACTCAAGATCTGATCGAAGCCTGTTTACGTCTGCGTCCGGAAAGAATTATCGTTGGTGAGTTGCGCGGCTCAGAAGCATTTAGTTTTCTGCGCGCGATCAATACGGGTCACCCAGGATCAATCTCAACTCTTCACGCCGACACCCCAAAAATGGCGATCGAACAATTGAAAATGATGGTTATGCAAGCTGGCCTTGGAATGACTCCGAGTGAAATTGTTTCTTACATTAAAAACGTTGTCGACATCATCGTGCAGCTAAAGCGCGGCGGCAAAGGACGACGCTACATTTCGGAAATTTATTTCCGGGCGATTCACGATAAACGCGAAAAAACAGACTAAATTTTAACTTACTTCGATCTCTCAAATTCATCCTCGCCTGCGCAGGGATAAAAGGATGAGTGGGCGATAAAACAAAAAACAAAATATGCGCTCACGCTTCTTCACTAAGAAATCTGAATTTCTAACTTTGGCGCAAGCGCTTGAGATCACTGGTGCCACGCTTGCTTCTGATTCAGATTTAAATCAAAAAATTTATGACGTTGCAACGCTAGAAAAAGCCGAAGCGCAGCAAATTTCTTTCTTAAATTCTGGTCAATATTTGGACAAATTTTTGAGCTCAAAAGCGGGATTTTGCTTACTCGATGAAAAGCAATTAGGTAAGGCTCCGCAAGGCATGCTGCTGCTAGTTCATAAAAATCCTTACTTCGCTTACGCTAAAATTTCTGCGGCTTTTTACGAAGCGAGTGGAGTGGAATTTTTTGGCGAAAAATTAATTCATCCGACAGCAAAAATTGGCGAAGGAACCATTATTGCTCCCAATGCTTACATCGGAAAAAATGTTGAAATCGGCAAAAACTGTTTCATCGGTACGGGCTCATCAGTTCTGGATGGATGCATTATTGGCGACAACTGCATAATCAATTCTAACGCAACAATTTGTTTCGCGATCATTGGAAATAATTCAGTAATTTTTAGTGGCGCAAGAATCGGCCAAGATGGTTTTGGCTTTGCACACGATGCTGGAATTAATCATAAAATCGTTCAGCTCGGAATTGTTGAAATCGGAAGTGGAGTTGAGATTGGAGCCAATAGCTGCGTGGATCGTGGCGCGATTGAAAATACAGTGATTGGCGATGGAACCAAGATCGACAACCTTGTGCAAATCGGTCACAATGTGCTAATTGGCAAAGGTACAGTAATCGCTGGATGCTCGGCAATAGCTGGCTCAACACGCATTGGAAATTTTGTACAAATCGGTGGTGGCTCAAATATTTCTGGTCACATTGTGATTAATGATGGCGCAAGAATCGCCGGAATGACCGGCGTAATGCGCGACGTTCCAGCAAAACAAATCATGGCAGGAATTCCGGCAATGCCGATCAAACAATGGCATCGAGCTAATGCTGCGCTAATGAAGAAAAATTCTAATTAGGCCATCTCGTCCCTAGGCTTTAAAAAAATATTTTATTTTTTTGCTGAGATTTTTGCTCAATTTCCTTCCCAAAAATTCATCAACCAAAATCACTAAATAAGATGAATTTGTGAGAAAAATTTCGTCGGCATTTTTCAATGCAGAAATTTTTGCTTTCACTTTTTTGATCTTCAATTCCGGAATTTCTAGCAATCTTTCGCGCACGCACCCAAGTACAATTCCGCAGCTTTCGTGGGGTGTATAAATCTGACCATTCTTCACCCAAAAAATATTCGCTGACGAAGTTTCGGCGATAAAATTTTTATCAGAAAGCATTGCTGCGTCAAAAGATTCTTGTTCCTTCGCTTCAATTTTTGCTAAGACGTAAGACATTGCCGACATTGGCTTAAAGGATATTCCCGGTGTATGAGTTTTGGCAATTCCTAAGCGAATTTTTTTTGGTAATTCGCGCGCAGGAAAAGTTTCGATGATTACGAGTGCCGCACTTTCATTAGTTGGTAAATATCCAGCGCTACCAATCCCGCGACTAATCGAGATGCGCAAAATTCCATTCTCTGCCGAATTTTTTTTGATTAGTTGGTAAGATTTTTTTTCAAGATCAGAAATTTCTGCAGAAAATTTAAGCAGCTTTAAAGCCCTATGAATCCTTGCTTCATGAAGATGAAAATCGAAAATCTCTCCGTTAATAATCTTACAAGTTTCAAAAATTCCGTCGCCAAAAAGAAAGCCACGTTCACGAATTGAGATCGTAGCTTTTTCTTCCGCGACAAGGTTTTGATTTTTGAAAACGTATTTTTCCATTTGATGAAACTGTTGCTGAAGCTCACATTTTTGTTTTCGATCTGGCTCGCGATTTTTGCTGCCGCGGCTCTATTTTACTATTTCCAAGGCCTACCAAGTTTGGATGATTTGGAAAAAGAAAGTGGTAAGCAGATTGTGCAAATCAATTACGCAAATGGCAATCGCATCACTAATCGCAGCGAAATTTACGCCAGTGAAGTGAGTTACTATGAGCTACCTCAGCATCTTATTAATGCTGTTGTGGCGACTGAAGATCGGCGTTTTTTTTCGCATCACGGTGTTGATATTTTTGGAGTTGTTAGAGCTTATGCTGCCAATAAAAAAGCAGGTCGAGTGGTGCAGGGTGGTAGTACGGTCACGCAGCAATTAGCGAAAATTTTATTTCTCAGCTCGGATCGAACTTTAAAAAGAAAAATTCAGGAAATGCTTCTTGCCTTGCAGCTCGAGAGGCGTTTTACCAAAGAGCAGATTTTAACTTTTTACCTCAATCGTGCTTATTTTGGTGCGGGCAACTACGGCGTTGGCAATGCGGCAAAAGGTTATTTTGGCAAAGACGTGTCGCAGTTGAATTTAAGCGAGTCTGCACTGCTTGCGGGCTTGTTGAAAGCGCCGTCAAAACTTTCTCCAAAGAATAATCGCGAACTCGCTGAGAACAGAACCGGCGTGGTTTTGCGCGCGATGATTGATGCTGGATTTTTGGATGAAAAAAATCTTTCGGAACTTCAGCAAGATCCCCGCTACATTACTGATCACGCGCAGAGGCTTTATTTTACTGACTTCGTTTACGAACAGTTGCCGGATTTTTTAGGAAAAAAAGAAGGGAAAGAAAAAATAGTTTCTATCATCACAACTTTGGATGAGGCACTGCAGGCTAACATGGAAGAGGTTTTGAATGATTTTGTCGGGAAACATTCTGAGAAACTTGGTACATCAGAAGTTGCCGTTGTTGTAATGAGTAAAAGTGGCGCAGTGCTTGCCATGTCTGGCGGGAAGGATCATCAACAAAGCCAATTCAATCGCGCCGTTTATGCAAAAAGACAAGCTGGCTCGGCCTTTAAAATCTTTGTTTATTTGGCTGCTTTTGAGAAGGGCTGGAAATCTGATGACGTGCTTGAAGATAAGAAAATCAACGTTGGAACCTGGTTGCCTGACAACTACAATAGTAAGTTTCTAGGCGAGGTGACGTTGCAGCGGGCATTTTCTGAATCGTTAAATTCAGTTGCTGTTCAGCTCGCGCGCGATGTTGGGGGAAGTGCGGTTACGTCAATAGCCCGTAAGTGTGGCATTAGTTCAAAAATGGATAAAAGCGATCCAACGATTTCTTTGGGCACTACCGAAGTAAGTTTATTAGAGCTCACCGGAGCTTATGCTACAATTGCTTCAGACGGTAATGCTGTAATTCCTCATGCGATTTCAGAAATCAGAAATGGAGAAAGTCAAGAACTCTATAAGTATGAATCTTCTGGTCTTGGAGAGGTTGCTTCAGAAAATTCTATCAAAGAAATCAAAAAACTTTTGCGCGAAGTGGTAAGAAGTGGAACGGGAAAAAATGCCAATGTAAAAGAGAATGTTTTGGGAAAAACCGGAACAAGCCAAAACTTCCGAGATGCTTGGTTTATTGGCTTTGACGATGAGTATGTAATCGGAGTTTGGATTGGGAATGATGATAATTCAGCAACATCTAAAATCACCGGAGGATCTCTTCCGGCGCAACTTTTTGGAGAGATCCTGAAAAAAATTTAACTGCTGCGGACGCTTGGATTTACTCCGCGCTTCAAAGGTCAACCTTGCTAAAAATTTCATAGAAATTTTTAAGTCTAATGGTGGGTCTGGGAGGACTTGAACCTCCGACCTCGCACTTATCAGGCGCGCACTCTAACCAACTGAGCTACAGACCCATCAAACAAGGCGTCGCAACCTATTAATGAGTAGGCAAAAGTCAAATATTTTGACCTCATGTTTGCTAGTGTGGTTTGAAGCGGTTTGCAATTAGCTAATCTAGTCTAATATTTTATCGGTGAACTCCTTCCTTAATCTAGATTCTAAATAACATGCCTAGCTTCGACATCGTCTCCAAGATCAACATGCAAGAAATCGACAACGCGATGAATTCCGTGATGCGCGAGATCGGAAATCGTTATGATTTCAAAGGTGCGGTTTTTACTTTGGAGCTCAAAGAAAAAGACAATCTGATTTTGATTACTGCGGATAGTGAATATCGCCTTGAATCAATTCGTGACTCGATGAAGGTTTTTGCAACCAAGCGTGGCGTGGATGCAAGAGCTTTTGATTTCCAGAAAGAAGAAAAAGCGGGTGGAAATATGATGCGTCAGGAAGTGAAGTTGCGCAATGGCATCGAGCAAGAAATTGCCAAAAAAATCGTCAAGCATGTGAAGGATACGAAGATGAAAGTTCAGGCTTCGATCAAGGCCGATGAGGTGCGTGTTGACGGTAAAAAACGCGATGATTTGCAAGAGGCGATGACTTTGTTGCGCGCTGCTAACTTTGATATTCCGCTACAATTTATTAATTTCCGCGAGTAGTGAAAATTTTCTTAAACGGCGAAGAAAAAATTCTCGCGACTAAAATGACTGTCGCAGAATTGGTTGCTATGCTCGAGCTCGATGTAAAAAAAATTGCGGTGGAGAAAGATTTAGAAATCGTAAATCAAGATCGGTTTTCAGCGACTGTGATTGACGAAGGAAGTCGAATTGAGATCGTTCACTTTATCGGCGGAGGCTGATTTTACTGCTCCAGCATTGATGTTGCGAATTTTGCTGCGCCGGCAAATTGGTTTTTTTTGTACTTCATTTTTACCGCATCGCCAAGACGCAGTGTTTCAGCTTTTTTAGCGTCATCAATCACTACCCAAGAAGTTTTTGGATCAATTAAATCAGAAACAGAGCCAGTAGCAACGATGCGGCGTTCAATTTCTAATTCGTTAGTAATTGCATTCTCAGATTCATATTGGCCGATCACTTCAAACTTATCATTTTGCTTAATACCATCAGCAGAGCCGAGAGAAACTTTGAAGATCGATTTATTGTTCAAAGCGCGCTTTTCTAAGATGTAGCCTTTTTTGGCAAAAAAGTTTTTTACATCTACTTCGATGTCATTTACAGCATCTTCTGCGGCCTTACGCACCAAGCTGTCATCGCGTTTCGCGCCTTCGACTTTTTTACCACCGATTTGCAATCCACCTAGTGACACACCACCATCTTGTTGAGTGGCTTCCGAGCGAGATTTTTTCGCGGAGAACTCGATTGATTCAACGACGGAAAGTGCAGGAAGTTCGTAGATTTTAATATTACCAGCGACGTCAGCAGAGTAAGTATATTTTGGTGGGATCGAAACCATTTGGCCGTTTTGCGGATTGTAGAAGGTTGAGCCAGCGGAATATTTGCTGGTAAATCCCGCATTTGAAATTGTGCCGGATATTGCGTAATCAGCGACGATCGGCCCTTTGTAAGATCCCGTTTTCTTCATTTCGGCGAGCTCTATTTCTTTTTGCAATTTTTCTGCAGCTTTGCGATCAACAATTTCGCCAAGACGATTTTTGCTTAAAATATTTTCAACATTATTTGCGAGTGAATCGCCAAGGCCAGTTTGTTTAGCGATTTCATTTTCATTTTGATCAAGAGCAAAAACTACGATCTTTGGAGCTTTACCTTCGAGATTTTCTTTGCTCGGTACAAACTTACTTTTGCTTAAAAATTGTTTTTGATACTCATCAAAATTTTTAATGGTGGTTGAGCAAGCGCTTAGAATGAGTAAGAGACTGAGATGTTTTAACTTCATGTGATTTCTAATTAATAATTCCGATCACCTTCAAAATTCCTTTGTTAGAAATTTCTTCTTCGAGAGATTTTATTGCTGCTGCGTAAGATTCTTTTTCGCTGATTGATGAGCTGCCAGTTACTTCGATTGAATTACTTGCGACGATTTTTCCGCCTGAAATATTTTCAAAATCGATTTGTAATTTCGTCATGTGAGAGCCGTAAATCTTGCCGCTTTTTGCAGAGGATTGAATCGCAATCTCGATTTGATTGGCGCCACCACGAGAATTAGAGATTTTTATTTTCTCTTTATTGAGTGCAGTACGAATAGCTTGCGTGATTTCCTTTGAGGAGTTGATCGCAAAATAAAATTCGATTTTGTCCGCGAGTTGATTGAATTGATTTTGAAAAAAGGCCATACGACTTAATTTTTCTTTCAAGTTAACAGACTCTCCCGCTCCAGCAAGAATGCGACTTGAGAGTTCAATTTGTTTTTCAAGATCAAGAATTTTTAACAAGGAAACGCGTTTTTGAATTGGGTTTGCTCCAGTCAAATTTTTCTCTAAGTCAGAAACTTGTTTTTCAGAAAATTCAGTTTTTTCTTTTTGATCACGAATGAACGGATCACGCTTTATTTCAACTTCAATAAAAAGTTCTGGGCCTACTTTTTCACTGCGCGAAATGCGGAAGTTAGTGAAGTCGATCTTCTCAATATTTTGTTTAACTTGTTGGCGCATTTCTTCATTTGTGCCGCGAGAATCTTCTTCGATTAACGAAGTTGATTCTGAAGAAATGCTAACCATCAAGCGCGCTGCGGCGTCTGCTAGAGCGGCTTTCGTGCCCTCTTCTAAATTTGCTCCAGCAGAAATGCCGTAGAAATTTTCAGAATTATTTTGTTTGGGAGAGAGATACCAAGAAGGTTCTCCAGCTTTTTGAGAGGGGGAAGAAGAGCAAGAGGCAACAAAAAAAATTGTCGCTAAAATTGATCTACTGATCGAGTTCTTTGAATGCATCTTTGCTGTTGCTGTCGCTAGCGTTAATACGGCTCGAAGCGGCGCCAGCTTTAGCGCTGGCTTTCGCCTCTTCGCTTGCCCAATTGCTGCAAGCGGTGAGTGAAATTAGAGTAAAAAGCAGAGTTAACCTTTTCATTATTGAGCAGTTTTTTCGTTAGCTACTACGGGTTTGATTCCTCTTTCTGTTTCAAGCTCAGAGAAAAGCTCTTTTGAGGCCTCTTGAGTTTTTGCAATATTCTCGCGAGCAACGTTTGATTTAGCTAATTGTGCAGAAAAAGATTTTTGGCTGTCGGCCAAGAACTTGCTGTAATCTTCGTTGGTAAGAAGCATGTGAACGTAAAGTGTGCCATCTTCAGATTTAAAAATGTTGATTCTCTTCACGCCAGAAAGCGGGAGATTTCTTACCACTTCTTTACTTGCTTGAGCGAAAAACTCTTCAACATCATCCGCGCCATTTACGTTGGCTGAGCGCATCGAATCTTTAGTGATACGAGAAATTTCTGATTGAATTGTTGCGGCGATATTTGCTTTGGCATCGAGCTCAGCTTTTGGAATTTGGAATTTGATTCCGCCTTTTGATGGGTTTGCAATACCAACTCCGGCAACGCCATTTGGTACTGAAGGATCAAGAACCCAAGCTGGCAAATCTTTTAAATCTCCGCTTCGAGCTTTGATGTTTTTTTCTTCTTTCTTTGCGCAGGCAGAAGAAAAAATTAAGACAGCAATTGAAGAGATGAGAAGAATTTTATTTTTCATATTTTTTGAAATGTTGATTAGTGGACGTGAGTTAAGAGTTGTTTTGTTGAAAGAAAATTCAAGAGAGAACTTGTTTGTAATCATTGAGCATAATGGCTTAATGATAAGCGGAGTAAGTCTTATGAGTCCCTTTTCATCTGCGATACCAAGGATGAAAATGGGCTAAATAATTTCTTTTTGATAAATTAGTAACGTTCCAATCGCAAGACAGATAAGAGCGATTAGCCAGGTTGCTGCAAAAATTGGAATTAGTCCGGAAGCGCCGAGAGCGTTTATGATGCTTGAGGCTATGTAAAGAACCAGGCCCAGAACAATTCCGCAAAGAATCAGAAAAATTGTGTTCTGATTTCGAATGTGATTAAGGCTGAAATAGCAGGCAATCAAACTCATCGCTGCGAATAGTAGAGGCTTAGTTAGTAGCGAGTGAAAATAAATTATAAATTTTGTCGCTGAAAAGCCTGAGGAGGCAAGGTCTCGAATCAATGTGGGTAATTCAAAAAGTGAAAATATTTTTACGTTTTGAAAATTATTTACGACTTTTTGAATCACGAAATTCGCTTCTAAATCCGTTGGAATCGAGATGCTGTTGAGATTTTTGTTTAGCGATGTTTCGTCGTTAAGAGTGGATTTATCGAGCAACCAAAAACCTTTTTTGAGAAACATTTTCTCGGTATCGATTTTCTTGTAGAACTCGCCTTGTTTGTTGAAGAACCAGATTGTCACATCATCAAATTCAAGATCCTCTTGATAAATTTTTTTAGTTAGAATTACCAACTCTTCTCCGGGCTTTTCAAGGCTATTTTGTTTAAGCCACACCCCTCCTTGCGGCACCGTTACTTCACGCAATTCTTTGCGAACATATTTACTTTCGAGACTGTGAAATTGTTGGGTCATTTTTATCGAAAGTAAGTCAAGAATCGTAACCCAAAAAATACCAAGAATCATGGCGGAGAAGGCTATTGGGCGAACAATCTGCCATAAAGAAAATCCACTAACTCGGATGATGGTAATCTCGCTGCGTGACGAAAGTGTAAAAAATGTGATGATGGTTGCGACCAATACCAGTGAAGACACAACATCATTTAGAAAGTCAGGAATTTGTAAAAAGGCCAGTAAGACGCTGATGTAAAATGGGCTTTCGCTTTCGCTCATTTTTTTCATCGTCTCCATGAAGTTAATGAAAAAAATTATCAGCGAAAATCCGCAAGATACCTGCAGAAATCTGACCAGAAAATTTTTGGCGAGGTAGTAATTAATTTTCTTCATTTAGTTAGCTCCAACAACTTCAGGCTGAACACTGAAAATAAGAGAAAATTCAAGTAAGGCAGGGGCGCAAAATTTGCGGAGAGTTCGATTAAATTGTAGCTCGCAATAGTGAGTCCAAGAAAAATTACCGATGCCAGGATTGCTGCAACCGTATTCTTCAAATTACCGTGGCGGTTAAATTGTCCGCGCATTACAAAAGCTGCGGCGATGAGCGCGAAGGCAATTGGAAGTAGTGGATAAGTGAAGCGCTGATTTATTTCGACGCGATATTTTGCGCGCTCAAATTCTTGAAGATCTTCGCTAGGATTAAAGAGTTCGTGCAGATAGAGCTCTCCAGTTTTCCAGCGCAAGACCGCGTCACTCTTCTGATTTTCAGTTAAGTTAAAAACGTAATTGTCGAAGTTGAGAATTTCTGTTTTCTGGTCTTGGTAATTAAATCTTTGAACTGTGCCATTTTGCATGTGAAGCAAAGCTGATTTATCTTCGACGGAAATGCGACCAGACTGAGCGGTAATCGTTGACGAATATTGAGCGTTTCTTTTGTCGTGCAGCAGAATGCCGAGTAGTTCGTTATTTTTGTCGCGACCACGTGCGTAAATTGTTAGATCTTTTAAGGTTTCAAAAGTTTGTGGATTGAAGGAGAGGTTGGCGTAATTGTTTTGGATATTGATGCGCGAAAGCCTGAGCTCTTTGTTCGCGTAGGGCATTAAGTAAAAAGAAATGACGAAGCAAAAAAGAGAAATAATTGTCGCGAGCAAAATTATCGGATGACAAATTTGCAATTTAGTGAGGCCAGAATTTTTAAAAATAGTGATCTCATTATTGGCGAGCATGCGATTGAAAATAAGCAGGATCGCAGCAAGAAGTGAAATGGGCGCGATGAAAATTAGCAGCCAAGGCAGAATCAAAATGAAGAGGTAAAAAAATTGACTTAGCGCTACGCCATTTTCGGTAACATATTTTACGAAGCCAATCGCGCGGCTAAACCAGATCAGAAGAATCAAGACGCTGATAATTGCCGCAAAAGTAAAAGATGTTTTTTGAAAGAGGTAGCGGGCGTAGAGCTTCAAGTTCTCTCCGCAATAAATTGCCTAACTTCTTCAAGACTATTTTTGATCACAGAAAATTTTTCTTCGCGCGTCATTAAGTCTTTCAGGAAGTTTGGTAATATTGGTTTTGGAGCTCCAGCGCTAACTACCGCTTCGGGAAATTTTGCAGGATGAGCGGTGGCCAAGCTGACCACGAATTCATTGTTGTAATTTTTGCTCTCGAAAAATTTGTGAGCAGCGTAAACGCCTATAGCGCTATGTGGATCGAGGGTTTCACCGGTATTTTTAAAAACTTCGTTGATTATTTTTTTGGTGGTTTCGTCGTCGCAAGAAAATGCATCAAAATCTTTTTGGATTATTTTCAGAACTTCGTCGGGCGCCTTTAAAAATCCGGTGCGCTCAAATTCAGCCATTAATTCGGGCATTTTCTCCTCGGATCTTTGGGTTTTATGCGCGTCGAAAAGTAGCCGTTCGAAATTGCTTGAGACTTGGATATTCATGCTCGGGGAAATGGTATCGATCATGGCATTCTTGCGATAATCATTTTTGGCGAGGAAGCGAACTAAGATATCATTCGAATTGGTGGCGATGATTAGTTTATTAATTTTTAGACCCATTCTTTTGGCCAAATGCCCGGCGTAAATATCGCCAAAATTTCCACTCGGAACGGAAAATGAAATTGGCGTCTTGTCGGCTCCAAGTCTGAGTCCGGCATAAAAATAATATACAATCTGCGCCATAATTCGAACAAAGTTAATCGAATTTACGGCGATCATTTTATCACCTTTCAAGAAGCTTTGTTCAGCGAACATTTTTTTAACAAGAGCCTGGCAATCATCAAAATTTCCTTCGACCGCGAGATTAAAAACATTTTTAGCGGAAGTGGTTGTCATCTGTCTTCTTTGCACGGCGGAAACTTTTTCATGCGGGTGAAGAATGAAGATTTTTGCATTTGTGCAGCCTTGACAGCCTTGAATCGCAGCGGATCCGGTATCTCCAGAAGTAGCGCCAATAATCACAATTTTTTCCGATCTCTTGCTTAGAAAGTGATCGAGTAAATTTCCTAAAAATTGCAGGGCAAAATCTTTAAAGGCAAGGGTTGGTCCGTGAAAAAGTTCAAGAAGAAAATTATTGCAAGATAGCTGTTTTATAGGGGCTATGGCCTGATGGGAAAAATTCTCGTAAGATTTTTTGATAATTTTTTTATAACTTTCTGAATCGATCTCGCTTTCAACAAAGTAGCGAGTTACTTCGAAAAATAATTCTTCGTAGCTGAGTTTTTTGAATTCAGAAATTTTTTTTTCGTCAAATTGTGGTAAAAAATCTGGGACGTAGAGGCCGCCATCACTCGCCAATCCTTGGAATACAGCATCTTCAAACGAAAGAGTTGGCGCAGTAAGTCGGGTCGAAATGAATTTCATTGTTTAAAATTTTGCTCGATGGAATTTGTTTGGGAAATCAGAAAATTTTTTATGCAATCAATCCAGCCAAGTCAAATTAAGCCAGATTACCTCTATCGAAGCGGTGTAGGCATCATGTTAATCAATCAGGAAAAGAAGATTTTTGTTGGCAAAAGAATCGACAATAATTCTGACGCTTGGCAAATGCCGCAGGGTGGCGCCGATCCAGGTGAAGAAGAAGATGTGGCGATGTTTCGTGAATTGCATGAGGAGACGGGAATTATCAGTTCTGCAGTTAAAGTTATTAAAAAAAGTTCCGGTCATTTTTACTACAATTTGCCTTACAATTTGCAGAAGAAATTTTGGGGCGGAAAATATTTGGGACAGAAGCAGAGATGGTACTTGGCGGAGTTTGCCGGCGATGAATCATTGATTAATCTTCGTGGCGAAAAGCCAGAATTTTCTGATTGGAAATGGATTGAAAAAGATCAGTTAATTGGCTCTATTGTTGGTTTTAAGCGCAGTCTTTATCGGGATGTAATCAAAGAATTTTCAGATTGTTTATGAATCCAGAAATAAATTTTTATCAAGTTGACGAAGCAATCTCTAAGTCTCTTGCGCCCTTGCTTCTCAAGATTTTAAGCGAAAAGAAAAAAGTGTTAATTTTTTGTCGCAAACAAGCGCAAATTAATGAAATTGACGGGGCTTTGTGGAATTACGGTCGCAATAAATTTATTCCACATGCGACAATTTTCGACAAGGAATTTGAGTCAAAAAGACAGCCAATTTTGCTAAGCAATAAAGAAGAAAACCTGAACCTGGCTGATTATTTAGTTTTTTTAGACGAGCCATCTGAAGCCTTTATTTCCGAGTTCTCACGTGTTTTTTATTTTTTTGAAGAAGGGAATAATTCAGCAAAAGTTAAGCCAACCAAATCCTACAAAAAGGTAGATGGCAAATGGGTTTTCGGTAACCAATAGCAGCATTCAGACTTTCGAGAGGATGACGCGAAATAAAAAGACTATTTGGAAATAAATACCGCTTGAACTTTTTTCTCTTCCACATCGTCGGTTATGATGAATTCCACCAAGCCTCGCCCTTCCTCATTTTGATCTAAAAAGCTTTTCGGCAGAGTTACAAAAACTTTGAAGGTTACCGCCTCATCATGATCAACCACAAGATTCTCCAAATCAGCATTTACAATCTTTGCGCTGGCTTCAGCTGGGTGTAAAATTTTAAGCGCAAAAGTTTTTCTTTCGTGAGTTTTGTTGACGATTTTTATCGAATAACCGTTGCGAATTGAGCCGTCGGAGAGGCGAACAAAAATTGGATCGCGATCAGGAATGGCGCTAACTTCAAGAGTAGGTTTGTAGAGCAAACTGCGAATCATTATTCCGCAAACTAAAGTTAAAATTGTCGCATAATAAATACTGCGCGGCTTGAGAATTTTAAATTTCTTCTCCGGCTTTGGATCAAGCATGTGAGCCATGGTGTCATAGCGAATCAATCCTTTAGGTAGGCCAATTTTTTCCATTACATTATCGCATGCATCAACACATAGTCCGCAGGCGATACATTCCATTTGTAGGCCGTTGCGGATGTCGATTCCAGTAGGACAGACAACAACGCATTGTTTGCAATCGATGCAGTGTCCTTGAGTTTTTACCACGTCTCCATCCCACTTTCCGCGAGGCTCGCCGCGTTTTTCATCGTAAGAAATAATCAAAGTATTTTTGTCAAACATCGCAGATTGAAAGCGCGAATAAGGACACATGTAAGTACAAACTTGTTCGCGCGCGAAGCCAGCCATTATATAGGTTGAGGCGGCAATGCCGAGGATCCAGCCCCAGATATTTAAGGTAAGATTCTTGTGCAGTGAAATCGCATCATTGAAATAACAAGCGAACCCGTAACCAGTGATTAGCGAGACAATAATCCAACTAAAATGAGTCACTGTTTTGCGCCAAAATTTTTCGAAATTATTTTTACGATCGAGGATAATTCGAGCGTTGCGATCGCCCTGGAATAGCTTTTCGAAGGCCACGAAAATATCGGTCCAAACTGTTTGGAAGCAGGCATATCCGCACCAAATTCTGCCAAAAAGCGAAGTGACAAAAAACAATATTACTGCGGCGATGAGGAGAATTCCGGCTAGGTAATAAATTTCCTGCGGCCAAATTTCGATCCAGAAAAAATATATTTTGCTGCCGGGTAGATCGATCAGAATGGCCTGATTTGGCGAGCCTTCACCGCGATCAAAACGAATCAAAGGACTTAGTAAATAAATGCTGAGAAATACTGTGTTTAGAATCCATTTTAATCTACGAAATCGACCCTTAACACTTTGGGGATAAAGCCTTTTTCGAGCTGCGAAATACTCTCCTAACATAGTTACTTTCTAAAAAGTTGACAAACAGATAGTCGTTAATAGCCTGCGCGGCCATTTTTGGCGATGATCCCTCACATCCTTACAGTTAATCAAGTTTAATCCCATTTTATCCCAAATGTTTGCAATTATTGAGACCGGCGGAAAGCAGTACCGCGTTTCGCCTAACGAAAAAATTATTGTCGAAAAATTAGTCGGCGATGCTGGAGCAAAAATAACTTTGGAAAAAGTTTTGCTCGTTAAAAACGACCAAGGTGAAATCAACTTCGGAGGTCCTCTAGTCAAGGGCGCACAGGTTGAAGCCGAAATCGTAAAAACCTTTAAAAACGATAAGGTAATCATCTTCAAAAAAAGAAGAAGACAAAATTCGCGCAGAAAACGCGGACATCGTCAGCAGCAAACCCTGTTGAAAATCCTTTCAATCAAAGCGTAGGTAAACAATGGCAACGAAGAAAGCTGGCGGTAGTTCGAGAAACGGTCGCGATTCAGCGGGCAGAAGACTCGGTGTAAAAAAATATGGTTCAGAATCTGTGATAGCTGGCAATATCATTGTGCGTCAAAGAGGCACTAAATGGCATCCTGGTAAAAACGTTGGAATCGGAAAAGATCATACAATTTTTGCCAAGATTGCAGGCATTGTGAAATTCGTTAAAAGCGGACATCACAACAGAATCTTTATTGATGTAATACCAGTCTAACTTGTTCAAAAGCCTGAATTGCTGTAAAGAAATTCAGGCTTTTATGCATTTCTAATGAAGGTGAAATTGCTTTCGCCCTCATTGATGGGATGCAAAAGTAAAAAATGGCCAGCATTTTAATATGCGGACGTGGCGAAATTGGCAGACGCACTAGACTTAGGATCTAGCGCCTCACGGCATGGGGGTTCAAGTCCCTCCGTCCGCACCATTCATTGTGTTGTTGTGAGTCTCAAGTTGGCTAGAGACCAAGCGATGATTTTGATTGTTAAAGATGTTCTATTTCTCTCGGTTAGGTAAAACCTTTAAAATTCTTTAGCCACTTCAATTACGGCGGAGTTTCTCATTACTCTTTTTGAGTTTGGGATTTGATATCCAGCATAAAGCATGAACTCGCGAGGTAGTGCGTAACTAAAGCCAATTGCAGACATCCCCAGGTCGTGATTACCGGAATACCAGTCTGCCATTAAACTAATTTTCTTGCTTACCTCCTGCTCAAATCCACCAATGAAACAAGTAACATTTCGACCAAAAATTTGCTTAGTACCATTATTGATTCCGGCGGTGAGTCGCGTTTTGGTCTCTGGAATAACAAAGCTTCCTGAGCTATAAAACCAATGTCCCACTCCTTGCCTTTGCATGGAAATTGGCATTGAAAAGCCAGTTGTTAATTTTGGTTGGTAGGGGCTTTTCATCAATGGTAGCGTAATTTTTGAGCCAAGAGAAATCGTAGCATTTTTTGAATTAGGACTATTTAGATTGAATAGCGTTGCATCAAGTTCGGCATTATTTCCAAGGCCATATGCGGCATAGTTTGTTGTTCCCCAAAATTTCTTTGGACCATTTGCTCTGATGGATGATTGGTGTTGTAAGAAAATTTTATTCTTTTCGGTGATGTTCGCTGACGGGACGTTGAAAATGGTTTGCTGAGCAAGGGCTCTACTGCTAATGAAAAAAAATATTAGAAATAAAAATACTCTCATTCTTTTTCGATTAGACGAGGGAAAATTGCTTTTGGATCATTAATTTTGTGGCCGATTTTTAAGTGATTTCCTAGGGCCGCAAAATTTCTTTCAGAGTTTTCTACGTTGAGTAAATCAAGAAGATTTGCCGCGCTACTTGGCATAAAAGGCGAGAGTAAAATCGCAATAACACGAATCGATTCTGCGGCAACGTAAAGCGCCTCATTCATTTCTGAAATCTTTCCTTCCTTCTTCAAATTCCAAGGCTCGGCATCATTGAAATTTTTATTTACCTCGTTCGCGAAGCTAGTTATGGCGCCAATCGCGCGCTCGAAAGAAAAGTTTTTCATCGCAACAAAATATTCCTCAAGATATCTATTCGAGTGCTGAACTTCGGCTAAAATTTCTCCACCACAATTTTTGTAAATCATCGAGAGACTGCGCTGGGCAAGGTTCCCGATGTTATTGGCTAACTCAGCATTTATGCGCAGCAGAAAACTTTGCCGCGAATAATCGCCATCATTTCCAAAGGGAATTTCACGCAAAAGAAAATAACGTAAATAATCGAGAGCGGTTTTATCGCTACAGCCGAAAGACTTTAGCCAATCCAATTCCTTGTGCGGGTCAATAACGTTGCCGACAGATTTGGAAATTTTTTCACCTTCATTTGTCCACCAGCCGTGAGCAAAAACCGAATGAGGGATATTTAAATTTGCTGCCATTAAAAAGGCGGGCCAGTAAACAGCATGGAAGCGCACAATGTCTTTGCCAACTATGTGTACGGGAGATTCTGTGGCATTTACCCAGAAATTTTTGTAGAGATCGGAATCTTCATTTGGAAAACCGAGAGCGGATAAATAATTCGTTAGCGCATCAAGCCAAACATACATCACGTGATTGGTTTCTGGAATTGGAATTCCCCAAGAAAAAGATGTTCGCGAAATTGATAAATCCTTAAGACCACCTTTTACGAATGAAACAACTTCATTAAAACGCGATTGTGGACGAATGAAGTCTGGCACGGCTTCATAGAGGGTTAACAATTTTTCCTGAAAGGCAGAGAGTTTGAAAAAATAACTTTCTTCCTTATGCCATTCTACCTCTGCTCCGGTCGGAGCTTGGCCATTTACCAATTCATCTTCGGAATAAAAAGCCTCGTCACGTACAGCGTACCAACCCTCATAAGTACTTTTATAAATCCAGCCATTTTTTTCTAAGATTTCCCAAAATTTTTGTGCACATTTTTTGTGACGCTCTTCGGTAGTACGAATAAAATCATTATTTGATAAATTCAGTGTTGAAGCAAGCTCACGAAACTTTTGTGAAAATTCATCACAGAATTCTTGTGGATTTTTTTCGCGCATTTTTGCCGATTTTTCTACCTTCTGTCCATGCTCATCAGTGCCAGTTAAAAAATGAACATCAATGCCCTCGAGTCTTTTAAATCGCGCGATTACATCGCATGCAATTGAAGTGTAGGCGTGTCCGATATGAGGCGCATCATTCACGTAATAAATTGGGGAAGTGATGTAGAATTTTTCTGCGTTACTAGGCATTGATTGATTTTTAATTTAACGATTAGACCATGATTTGCCTGCTTCGCGGCCATCTTGCCTCTGAACAATTTTGCACATTAAATATGCTAAAAGATATTCACATCCAAAACTATCGCGGCATCAAGGACTTAAAAATCAAAGATTTCAATTCTAACTAAAAATGTCATTTACTCAAAAGCTTGACGGTATCGTTACTAAGTTTGCCGAGCTGGAAAAAAAATTACTCGATCCTTCTGCTTTGGGGCAAAATTTTGCTAAAGTTTCGAAGGAGCATTCTGATGCAGCTCCTGTTGTGGAGTTGATTGGTGAATATCGTAGGGCTCAAAAAGAAATTGCCGATATTAATGAAATTCTTCCAGCGACCGAAGACAAAGATATGCGCGATATGATAGAGTCTGAGCGTTTCGATCTCACTAAAAAAATTCCTGAAATTGAGCAGCAAATTAAACTTTCGCTTTTGCCAAAAGATGTGGCCGATGAAAAAAATGCGATCCTAGAAGTTCGTGCTGGTACTGGCGGCGAAGAGGCCGCACTTTTTGCTTATAAGCTTTTTGCGATGTATCAAAAATATGCTGAGAAACGTCGCTGGAAATTTGAAATTCTTTCAATTTCAGACACAGGACTCGGTGGTTACAAAGACGCTTCCGCGTCAATTAATGGGCGCGGAGTTTTCGCGCGTTTGAAATTTGAATCCGGTGTTCATCGCGTACAACGCGTTCCAGAAACTGAAAATCAAGGTCGCGTGCACACCTCAGCAGCAACTGTTGCCGTACTTCCTGAGGCAGAAGAAGTTGATATTAAAATCGAAGAAAAAGATTTGCGCATTGATGTTTTTCGCTCATCTGGCCCAGGCGGACAATCAGTTAATACTACAGACTCAGCAGTGCGCATCACTCACATTCCAACTGGTGTTGTGGTGTCTATGCAGGATGAAAAATCACAGATCAAAAATCGCGAAAAAGCGATGAAGATTTTGCGCTCAAGAATTTATGATGCAGAGAGAGCGAGAATTGATAAAGAGCGTTCTGCATCAAGAAAAGAACAGGTGGGAAGTGGCGACAGATCTGAGCGCATTCGTACTTACAACTTTCCGCAAAGTCGGATTACCGATCACAGAATTAATCTCACCAGCTTCAGAATTGACGGAGTGATGAATGATGGCGAGTTGGATGAATTTATCGAAGCTTTGATTGCAGATGATCAGGCGAGAAAGTTGTCAGAGTCCGATTAGAAATTTTAGAAATTTTAGAAATTTTCTTGGTCGGGGGAAGTTTCGACCAAGAATTTACACCTCAAAAAAGTGAGCAGTAGATTCGCCCCAACTGAAGGTAAATTTTTCGCTACCAAGTGTCTTGAATGCCGGATTGGCAAGGGCGCGGATGATGGTGACGATTTTTGTTCCAGGCTTTAATTCAGCCAAAAATTTCTGTTCTAATTTTTCAAGTAACTCGCGGTCTTTGAAAGGGTGATTAAGAAATATGAAATCAGCCTCTTGCAAATCGGTGTCAAAAATGCTTTCGTTAAAAAGATGTAATTCGCGATATCCGAGTTCGTCTTGAACCGTATGTTCAATTTCATCGACGAAGCGCTGAGCAATCTCGCAAGCCTTGTCGTGCAAGCCAGCAAGGAGTTCGATGCCGATTGATTTCTGAAAATTAAATAAAAGATGTGACTGCATCACCACTCTTCCAGTTCCAGAACCGAGATCAAAAAACACCGCATCATGCTTTGGATTTGCCCTCATCACGATCGATTTCCAAGTTGCAAAAGGTAATTCGCCATAAAGCAAACCTTCGGTTATTCCGGCTTCTGCGCGAGCTTTGTTGGAGATGCTGTAGCCGTTAATTTCGCCGTAAAGTTGATTGAAGTATTGTTCGGCAAGAGCTGAATCTAACATGTTTTTTAAGTATTTAGTAAGAGCCAAAAATCATTGCTGGATTAGAGCTGTCTCGACGAGTTTGTGAGTCGATTAGTTGGGTATTCGCAGCCTTATGTTCTTTGGCGTATTGATTGCGATAAAACATAAGAAGCTTATCCATCTTAGCTGTTTTTCCACTTAAATCTGGAGAGTCAGAAGTTGTTATTTCGACAGAATGTTGGTCAAAATAAAGTTGGACGTAGTTGAAGGTTGTTGGGTCTTTGATGCTTGGAAGATTTGTTTTGCGGAAGAAGAATTCGTGCGAGACTCTACTGTCTTCGTCATTGGTCCAGGAAATTTTAACTAATCCAAAAAACTCTGCGTCATTATTCATATAAAAAGACTGACTTCTGTTTTCACCGGGATTCAGTGTTGATAAGCTCAAAACATGCTTCTTTGACCATTCGCAGTTAATATTTTTAATCGGCTTTAGACTGGCATTGCTGATATAAATCATCGGACTCTCAACAGTAGCTCTGCAAGAAATCAGCAACAAGCTAAGTAGTAAAAACTGAATATTTTTTAACATTTTTTTTCTTGAAAAAGTTCGCGAGTTTTGATTGCCTTGGCAAAGCGAGAGAAGGCAAAAAGTGAGCTGTAGATAATGCCATTGAAGCCATAAATAAAATAACGGCGTACAAAATAGGCTTTAAAAAAAGTGAATAGTGGAGTGAAAAAAACTTTCAACAAGGAGGGATTTTTCCCTTTTGCGAATGAATCTTGCGCCTGCATTTGCGAATAAGAATTTAGCTTCTCAATCCAGTGGGAATAAGAGCGGAAAGATTGATGAAAAATGATGTTTTTTAGTTGAAGAATTTCGAATTTTGTACTGCGCACTTCGACGGAGTCGTGGACCGAACTATTTTTAAACCCAGCTAAATCCTTATTATAGAGACGTAACTGGTTGTAATAGTAAGCCCATTTTTGAGGTTGGGTTTCAAAGCGAAATTTATTGACGATTTTAACGCGAAACCCAGCGACGTTTTTGCTGATTCTTTGAGAAAAAATTTCTTTAATTTCCGCCTCTAATTCCGGCGATATTTCTTCGTCCGCATCGATGTTTAGGATCCATTTATTTATACACTTGCTTTCGCCAAATTTTTTTTGCTGACCATAACCTTGCCACTTATTGAACAAAACTTTTGCTCCAGCTCCTGCGGCAATTTTACAGGTTTCATCACTACTTCCAGAATCAATAACTAAAATTTCATTGGCGATTTTTTTTACGGCATTAATTACCTGCGCAATTCGATCTGCTTCGTTTTTGGTGATTATGAAAACTGAGATTGGCAACATAAAAAAATTGATATTTAAGGCGTAAAAAAATATCTAACTTAGCTCCCCCTCCAGTCAATCTAAAATCTGAATATCATGTCAAAAAAAGGCATCATTATTGTCGCCGCCGCCGCTTTGTTAATCGGATTCGCAGCCCTAGTAGTTCATAACTATAAAACGAAAACTTCTTACAAATACGCAGAAAAAACTGCGGAAGAATTAAAGCCAGAACAAAATCCGCAAGATGCTGTCAATGAAGCTGTAAACAAAGATGCCGCTATTGACGAAGCCAGAAAAAACAGTGAATTGTTAAAAGTTTTGCCAGGAGATTTTATTCTTGGAGATAAAGAGGCGCCTGTTCTTTTTATCGAATATGCATCTCTCTCTTGCCCGCATTGTGCAGATTTTTCGCGTGAAGCGTTCGAGAGATTAAAGAGCGAATATATTGATTCTGGCAAGGTAAAATTTATCTTCCGCAATTTTCCTTTGAACCAGCCAGCGCTTGTTGCGGCGATGTTTGCGGATTGCCAAGCGAATGACAATAAAGACCAGGCAAATGAAAAGTATTTTCTAACGCTGAAGGCTTTATTTAAAACTCAAGACGCCTGGGCTTTTGACGAAAAATTTGTCGAGAAGCTTGAGGCGATTGCCCAGCTCGATGGAATGAGTTCTGATCGTTTTAAAAAATGTCTAGCCGACAAGGCGCTTCAGGATAAAATTCTTAATGCTCGCATGGAAGCCGCTAAATCTCTACAAATGCGTTCAACTCCAAGCTTCTTCGTTAATGGCGAAATTGCTGAAGGATTTGTTGATTACAAAGTTTTGAAAAAACTGATCGACGCAAAACTTTCTGAAAAAAAGTAAAGTGACTCAAAAGCTTCTCATCAAAAATCTGGTTAAAAATTTTGGCGATAAGCAGGTTCTTGCTGGCGTTAATTTGCAGGTGAATAAAGGCGAGTCGGTGGTGATTCTCGGCGGTTCAGGAAGTGGTAAATCTGTGCTGATTAAAATCATCGCAAATCTAATGAATCCGACATCTGGATCTATTCAAATTGATGGCAAAGAAGCTACAAATATAGGCGCAAAAGATCGCGACAAGCTAATGGAAAAATTTGGATTTCTTTTTCAAGGCGGCGCACTTTTTGATTCGCTGCCGATCTGGGAGAATGTTGCTTTTCGTTTGCTCAATCATCAAAAAATGAATAAAAAAGATGCGCGAGAAATCGCCTTACAAAAGTTGCGCGCTGTCGGATTAAGCGAAAGAAGCGCAGATCTTTTTCCTTCCGAACTTTCTGGCGGAATGCAAAAACGTGCGTCACTTGCGCGGGCGATTGCCGCTAATCCAGAAATTATTTTCTTTGACGAGCCGACAACTGGGCTTGATCCAATCATGGCTGACGTGATTAATGATTTGATCGTTGCCAATTCAAAAAAACTCGGCGCGACCACGATTACGATTACGCATGACATGCAATCTGCGCGTAAAATTGCCGACAAAATTGCAATGCTTTTCGAAGGAAGAATCATTTGGTTCGGCGACGTGAAAGACATGCATTCCTCTAACAATCCTTACCTCGATCAGTTCATTCACGGATGCGCTGAGGGGCCAATTAATTTTTTGACTAAATGAAAAAACGTTTCTCGATCGTTATACTAAAAAAACGCTGGGCCTTCTCTCTTATTGAGCTATCGATAGTTATACTAATTATCGGAATTGTCGTCGCGGGCATTACGCAAGGCAGTCGA
>Ga0164294_10000275_pt1 | contig 47952 bp, 33 predicted proteins | sample GEODES005metaG_FD_111479 | JGI IMG/M metagenome (GOLD analysis project Ga0164294, IMG submission 111479) | Oligotrophic lake water microbial communities from Sparkling Lake, Wisconsin, USA - GEODES005 metaG | ecosystem: Environmental > Aquatic > Freshwater > Lake | place: USA: Sparkling Lake... | reverse complement strand
GCGGTAGCCAAAGGCTGGACCACCCCGGACAAGGTCCACTCGATGATCCACGGTTGGATGCGCGATCAGGTAAACGCTGGCGCTCCGAACTAAAGTCCAATTACTAGGGGGTTTTGGTATTAGATCACTTCGCCGATTACCTGCCGCTGATTGAGAGAAACTATCAGGCGGTGCGCCAGCATCACTCATGGAGTCACCGCTGGGAACAAATCAAGAAAACCTATCAGAACGCAACGCCGGCATGAGCGCCGGTTGAGTGATCATTGAGACTCAGGCTTCCTTCGATTTCGCCGTCTTCTTGGCTGCCGATTTTTTCGCTGCGGTTTTTTGGGCAGGAGCTTTCGGTTCGGCAGCTTTTTTCGTGGGGCGAGGTGGGAAATCGAAGCCGATTTTTCCGTCGGCATGCTCGAAGGTGAGGCTGGCGTCAAACTTCCGTTTCGTGCGGTTAGAGACGAAGCCCTTGAGGACGTCGGTCTTGCCGGTGCCGATGAGTTTGAGGATTTGCTCTGGCGGGATTTCGCAGTGGAGGATCGACTTGCCAATGCGGACGCCGTGCGGGTCTTTCTTGGTGACGATCTCGGGGACGTGGTAGGCCTTTTCCGTCGCGTAGATTTTGAAGGAGTTGCCCTCTGCGGTTTTGGCTTCGCCGATCAGTTGTTCCTCGGTGAGTTCGGGTGGCCCGTCGCGGTCGTCGCTCTCGAAAACGAAATTGATTTTGAATTTCGCGTCGAGTTCGAGGCCGGCATCGAATGGTTTGTTAAACTTCGAGCGGAATCCCGTGAGTGGGCCCACAAATTTTTTGGTGAACAAGTCGGCGGCTTCCTCTTCCGTGAGCAGGCGACCGGCGATGTGTTTTTTTCCCTTAAATTTGCACTCGGGCTCGCGGCATTCGTAGGTGGCCTCGGTTTGCTTGAGGCTGGGCGCACCGCAGACTGGGCAAGCGACCTTGAGGTCTGGGAAGACTTCGCTTTTGGCAAGATCGGCCGCTTGGCGGGCTTTGGCGCAAATCTCGTTGGTGTAGGCGATGATCTCCTTCATGAAATCGCCACGTTTGAGGAGGCCTTGTTCCATTTGGCGGAGCTTGAATTCCCAGTCGCCGGTGAGCTTGGGGGAATAGAGACCCTCAATTTCCATCTCACGAACGAGTTCGATGAGGCGCATGCCGCTGCCGGAGACAAAGAGGTCGCGGCCTTCGCGGGCGAGATATTTTTGGGAAATGAGTCCTTCGATGGTCGCGGCACGGGTAGCGGGCGTGCCCAAGCCTCGCTCGGCCATCGCCTCGCGCAGGGCTTCGTCGTCGATGAGTTTACCTGCACCTTCCATCGCGGAAAGCAGGGTGGATTCGGTCATGCGTGCGGGGGGCTTGGTCTCCTCGTGGAGCACCTCGACTGCATCGACGCTTGCGGTTTCGCCATCAGCGACGGCGACCAGTTCGTCCTTACCGGCGGCTACTCCGGGGCGGCGGCCGTAGACTTCGAGCCAGCCGGGTTTCACGAGGATGCGGCCTTCGGTCTTGAAGGTGTCGGTGGCGGCGGATGACTTGATCCGCGTGAGGCGGGTGGTTTGCTCAAACTCCGCCGATGGGTAAAACACTGCGATGAAGCGCTTCACGATCATGTCGTAAAGTTTTTGTTCGGCGTCGCTGAGTTTCGCGAACTTGCCGGTCGGGATGATTGCAAAGTGGTCCGAGACTTTTTTGCTGTCGAAGACGCGGCGCGACTTGTGGAGGCGTGGGCCATTCTCGGCGCTGCCAGCGAGCACGGCTTTTGCGAATTTTGCCACGTCGAGGTCGCTGTTGCCGATGTCTTGGAGCGTTTCGCGAACATTTCCCGCGTAATCTTCTGGCAGGTAGCGCGAATCGGTCCGCGGGTAGGTGATCATCTTGTGCTTTTCATAAAGCGCTTGGGCGATCTGGAGAGTTCCCTTAGCGGAAAATGGGGCCTCGCGTTGGAGCGTGGTGAGGTCGTACAGCTGTGGGGAAATCTGGTTGCTGGCCTTCTTTTCCTCGGTGACGGTGCCGGTCATTCCTTGGCAGCGCGCTTGGATCGCCTCGGCGGTGAGTTGGTCCCAGATGCGCTCGGGCTTCGAGAGTGGAGCGGATTCGTCTTTTTTCCACGTTTCATCGATCCATTTTCCGAGGTATTCGCCGGATTGGACGCCGAAGGTCGCGTGGACCTCGAAGTAAGCGGTCGGCTTGAATGCCCGGATCTCGGCCTCGCGCTGGGCGAGGATGGCGAGGGTCGGGGTCTGGACGCGGCCGGCAGCGGTGATGTTGAATCCGCCGTGGCGGGAGTTGAAGCAGGTCAGGGCGCGGGTCGCATTCAGGCCGACGAGCCAATCCGACTCCGAGCGGCATTTCGCGGCGTCGGCGAGCGGTTTCATTTGCTCGCCGGAGCGGAGATTGTCCCACGCGTCGAGGATCGATTGATTGGTCATCGACTGCATCCAGAGCCGTTTGACGGGCTTGGTGATCTCGCCGATTTCCATGATGTAGCGGAAAATGAGTTCCCCTTCGCGGCCGGCGTCGCAGGCATTGACGATTAGGTCGATGTCCTTGCGTTTGGCGAGCTTGAGGACTTGCTTGAGGCGGGCCTCGGAGTCTGGGATCGGGTCGAGGTCAAACTTATCCGGGATGGCCGGGAGGACGCCGAAATTCCATGGCAGCTTTTTGCCATTGGGGCCCATCGGCATGCGGAGTTCGACGAGGTGACCCACGGCGGAGGTGATGACGGCTTGGTCATTTTCAAAAAAGGCATCGCGGGCCGCGCCGACTTTTTCGAACTTGCCAAGTTTCGCCCCCAAGACGCGGCCGAGGTCGGTCATGACGCTGGGTTTTTCGGCGATGATCAGTGTTTTTCCCATAAATTTGGTGACCGGTGTGTGGCGGTGGGTTGAGGGACTAGACTCAAGAATGTTGATTTGGCAAGCGGATTGGTGAGAATTTCGGATTTCGTTTGGTTAGCGTCGCGCATAACGGAAGCCGGGATACGCGCGGACGAGCCTCCTCATTTCGAGCTTCATCAGGTTGGCGGTGACGGTGTGAGCGGGCAGTCCGCAGCGTTCGATGATGAGGTCCACGGCGGCTTCATCGCTGGTGACTGCTGCGTAAACGGCGGCTTCCTCCTCCGGTAGTTGGGGAATCTCGGCGGCGGGCTCGACCTGGCTGGCCTTGCGGGCGAAGGGCAATTCGCCGAGATCTTCCAGGAGGTGGCTGGCGTCGGCCACGAGCGTGGCTCCGTCGCGGATGAGTTGATTGCAACCGGCCGAGGTCGGTTTATCGATCGGGCCGGGGACGGCGAAAATGGGTTTGCCGTATTCCGATGCGAGGTTTGCGGTAATTAAAGAGCCGGACCACGCTGGGCATTCCACCACCAGCACCGCCCTTGCCCAAGCCGCGACGATACGGTTGCGCATGGGGAAAGTTTGCTTGTCGGGCGACTTGTTGAGTGGAAATTCCGAGACGACCGCGCCGAAGCCGGAGGCGATTTTCTCGGCGAGGGCGAGATTTTCCTGAGGAAAGAGCTTGGCGAGGCCCGAGCCGAGCACCGCGATGGTGCGGCCATTTGCGGCGACGGCGGCTTCATGGGCGGCGGTATCGATCCCGCGGGCAAGGCCGGAAATGATCGTAAAACCCGCTTGGGCGATCTGGTAGGAAAGCTTTTTGGTCGCCTGCATCCCATAGTGGGTCGCACGCCGAGATCCGACGATGCTGATGGCGTGGCGGTCTCGCGGGGTGATTTCGCCCCAAATGTAGAGAACCAGTGGTGGGTCGTAGGCCTCGCGGAGGGAGGCTGGGTAGTTGGGCTCGTCCTGAGTGATGACCGAAATCCCGCGCTCGGCCGCTTCGCGGAGCTCGGTGATGGGGTCAGCGTGGTCTTGCCAGGACTGGAGGATCTTGGCGGTCTCCTCGCCGATGCCATCAACGCGCATGAGCCGATCTTTGTCCGCGCCGAGGATTTTTGAGGGGTCGCCGAATGCCTCCACGAGCCGCCGGACGCGGATCGGTCCGATTTTTGGCAGCATATTCAGAGCGACAAGTGCTTCCTGGGGGGTCATGACGGGGAGCATCGTTGCGGGAAATTTGCGCTTCGTCAAAGGTGGTTTCTCATTTCTCTGCGCAGGCTGGATTTCTCGAAACGGCTCAAGGGGTCGCGAGCAGAGACTCGTCCCAGTCTTTCCAAACCGGGTCGAGGTTCTGCCCGCGCAGCATGGCGGCGACCTCGGCAGGGCTGCGGGTGTCGTGGATTTGAAATTGCTCGGTCGCCTTTTCGCAGCCGGATTTTGTTTGGAGCTCGACCCGTCGGCCTTTGACCGTGAGGTGCAAGTCGTCGCTGCCCGCGCCCGTGTATCCACCGGGTTCGGTTTTGGCGCCAGCCGACATGTGGGTTACGCCGAGCGTGGCGATGGCGTCGCGCAGGGGTGCGGGCTCGCGGGTGGAAACGACGATGCCCACCTGCGGGAAAAGCAGCCGGAACACCGCGATGAGCCGCACGAACGCCTTGTCGGGCAGGTAAAGCTCGGGGTTTGGCTCGTACTCGTAGTTGCCCGCGTATGGGCGCATCCGTGGGAAGGCGATGGTGAATTGCGCCTTCCAGCAGTGCTTGTAGAGGTATTCCAAGTGGGCGCAGAGCGCGAGAGCCTCGAATTTCCAATTCGCCAGACCAAACAAGGCGCCGATCCCGATGCGGCGGAACCCACCGGCGTAGGCCCGTTCTGGGCAATCCAGCCGCCAGTCGAAGTTTTTCTTTGGCCCCGCGGTGTGGAGCTGCTGGTAGGTTTCGCGGTGATAGGTCTCCTGATAGACGACGAGCCCCTCGGCACCATGGCCGACAATTTCGGAGTACTGGTCGTCCTCCATCGGTCCCACTTCGAGGGCGAGCGTCGGGATGAACGGCTTGAGGGCATCGAGGCAGTTTTGCAGGTAGCCGTCGGATACAAACTTCGGGTGCTCGCCGGCGACGAGCAGGAGATTTCGAAATCCCAGTGCGTGAAGGTGCTTCGCCTCGGTCACCACTTGATCGACCGTCAGCGTCGTGCGGAAAATTCCCGCATCGCGCGAGAATCCGCAGTAGCTGCAGTTGTTCACGCACTCGTTGGAGACATAGAGCGGCGCAAATAAGCGCATCGTCTTGCCGAAATGGCGGCGCGTCGTCTGCTGGCTGCGGCGTGCGAGTTCTTCGAGCGGCCCACCCGTCGCGTCATCGATGAGTTGCGCAAAGCGCCGCATCAACGGAGTTGGGGAATGTAACAGGTTTGGAAAAACTTCGGCGAACGCCATGGCGGCGGGGAATGTGGTCCTTCAGAGCGCCGACGTCAAAGGTGCATTGTGCTTTATCGCCCGCATTCGGGGTAAAGCGGAAATTTGGAAAGCAGAAAGCTGAAATGGCGGTTACGTGAGGAAAGGGCAGCTGCAAAGCTGGCGGCAGAGTGATTTACGCAGGGGCGGCGGAATCATCAGCGGGGCTGATTTTCTCTTTGCTCATATCGGTGATGAAATGAAAACCCATCCGGTGGATTCAAGTCGTGCACATTCAGCCCCCCAATGCGCGGCGATCGTTACGTCGCAGGTAGTCACCATAAAATCTTCTCGACCTGCGGTTTGTCGCTCACTAAGTCCTTCGCTGTGGTACGTCAAAAAACTTGGTTACCCCTAACACTGCACCTTTTCTACCCGCCCTTAGATCCAGCCACCAGCTCTACCGGCGAACTTTATTGGAAAACAAAATTCCAACAATCGTAACAAAATGGCGAACAAAAAAATGTATATTTCTCCACTAGATATTTTTAAAAATCATTTGGAAAATACTAGAATGAATCGTTTGATGACGCTGCCCGACAAGTGCAATACGCTTTAGAAAAGAGTATCAAACCGATTCCCCTAAATGGCTCAACACCCACTTCAATCAATCAAGAATCCCCCCCATCTGATGAAACTTCTGCAGTTCTCAATGACTTTTTGGAGCATTGCTCTCGCACTTTCTGCTCAAGAACATGCCAAGCCAAAATGGGACGTGGAAATTCCCTGCCCTATCATCGACGGAACTCCATCACAACCCGCCACGAAGCCCTCCCCCATCGCCTTCAAGGTCCTGAGATCCCGCAGCACCCGCATGGATGTAACGGAGTCCCCGGAAATGGCCGGCCTTCCTCCCATTTCCGGAACGATCAAAGTGAAGGTGCAGGTTGTCAAAGACCCGAAGCTCCCCGATCCACCCCCGCCACTTCCCGCACTGCCGCCTGGCGATCCTGCCGTCGTCGCCAGACTGGCCGAGCTGAAAGAAAAGTATCGGGGCACCGAACTCGTGTTCCTGTCCGCCACCGTGTATGATCACAACCGCACGCTGCTTCGCATTTACCCGAACGGGCGGGTTGGCGATGCGGTCTCTGCTTGGAGCAACCTCGATTTCAACCACTTCAGCGGCTTTTCGAACTACCGGGTAAAGGACGGGAAAAATGGTAGCCTCTATGATTTCGGCCTCCTGATGGGAATCAGCGGCGTCGACACTCGCCGCTCGAACAAAATGGCCGAAGCGCGGGGCATCGAATACCAAGGACCGGAAATTCCTAAGATGCCCGACTTCGTCGCTGCCGGCCCCGCCTTTGTCGTGGTCGATGGAGCCAAGCAGAGTCCCGCGATGGACACCCTGGAACAAATCCACGACCTCTACCGCACCGAGGGCCCACGGATGGCAAAAGCCTACCACGCCCGCGGAAAGGCCCACGCCGAGCGCAAGGCCTATTTGCTGGCGAATCCACCCAAGCCCAACGACGTGGAGATTCAGTTCTGGAAACGGGATTATCCGTCCCCGCGGGGCCTGCAGGCACTTGAAGGGGGGGCGCAGATGTCGTTCACTGCGGGAGCCAGCGGCACTTGGAACGCCGACTGGTCAGGTGTTGTCACACGGACCTACTTCTTTCAATGGAGCCTCGATCTCGTCAACTGGCATTACGCCCCACTGGTGGACTTCGGTACCGGGATGAAAAGCTTCGGAATCAACACCCAGGCAGAGAATAAGTTTTTCGTCAGACTCCGGTACGTGGATGACACTGGCGTCACGACCTTGCAGCAAGCAAGAGACGCGGATTTCGACAACGACGGCATTTCTAACTACTACGAGGTAGAAAACCTCTTTTCCGATCCGCTCGATAAGAACAGCGCGGGTGGGGACTCCGACAACGACGGGTTGCCTGATGGATGGGAGTTATTCCATTTCGGCGGCCTCAGCATAGCTGACCCTAATGGAATCCTGAAGCCGGACGGGCTGACCAACAAGGAAAAGGCAGAGCTCGGTCTGAATCCAAATGCCGACTACTCCGCCCCGAGTGCGAGCCAGCTCGCCAGCTACACTTACGATCCCGTGGGTCGGCTAACCGGTATCACCGCTCCGGTCGGAGGCGGCTCCTACTCGCCCGATGCCGAAGGAAACCTCCTCAACGCCCAATTATAACCGTTTTCCGCTATGAAAAGCATTTCCCTTACAGTCGCCACCGCGCTGATGGCAGCATTCGCAACGATTGCCGAAGCTCAGGACAATCCGGGTTGGGGTGTCAGTTCGAAACCCGACCCGGAGGTCACCGAAGCTTACATGGAGGGCTTTACGGAGAGATCCGGAGGTGGTTCATCTGCCAGCCGGGCTCCACAGGGAGAACCCGACGATCTCTCTCCGCAACTGGCCGCGAAATCCCTTGGTGAAGCTCAGTTGACCGCCCCTTCGGGAATGATGCTTCGAAGCGGCTCAGTTGGCAACGAGGCGGACGAAATCACCCCGGAGATTGAAGCCTTGGCGGCGGGCCTCCGCAACGATCCGCTCAAGATTTATGAATACGTCCACAACTACATCGACTACCAGTGTTACTACGGGAGCAAAAAAGGCGCGCATCTGACCCTTATGGAAGGGAGCGGCAATGACATGGACCAGGCGGCGCTTTTTGTCGCACTTCTCCGTGCCGCCGGACATTCGGCCACATACACACATGGACCCGCACAATTCGCGTTCAACGAATATGTGGACTGGTGGGGCATTTCTTCGACTCCATACACCCACATGACTGATGCTGATTTCGCCACGATGCTCGGCATCAGCAACACCCCCTCAAATGTTGCTCGATGGAAAAAGCGCTGGGCGGTGATCGAAAGCGCGCGCGCAGGCGGATTTTTCTATGCTGAACCGTTCACCGGGTTAGATGGCCAACAATGGGTGAGCATTCCCTATACCTGGGTGCAGTTCACAGCGGGCTCAACCACGTACCTGCTGTCCCCGGCCTTCAAGTTTCATGTCACGGTTCCCGGTATCGACCTTGTAGCTGCGACCCAATACAACAGGGCGAATTTGCTCTCAAGTGCCGGTGGCACCCCAGGGACCCCGGATTTTGTGAACGGATTGAGTGAATCGGGAATCGCAACGCGGCTCACGACCTACACCACCAATCTTCTCTCCGCAATTCGCTCGAATCATGACGCCAAATACGCGGCGGAAATCGTTGGTGGACGCCGGATCGCCAAAGAAACCTACGGCAACTGGGGGCAGGTCTTGCAAATGTATCCCGACCCTATCGCCGATTGGTCCACTACCGAGAATTCAACCGAGATTCCGACCTCAAGAATGTCGAAGCTGGCCATCACAGCAGGCACCTACAACTACTCGACCAAGGTGTTCACCGGCACGCCGCTCTATTCGCGGGAAATCACGATGCCTTCGCTGGCGGGAAAAAAACTTTCACTTTCATTTTCGGGTAACAGCGCGCGCATCAATCAGGACGAGACGCTTCTCGGTTCGGCTTTCACCGCGTCGGCGGCTTCTTTTGACCTCCAAATCAAGGCCCAGCACGGCCACAATTTCCTGATCCAAAACGGCCCTGGAGACTATTCTCCGAGTCCGTCCAGCGTCAACCACACCGACCGGAGTCATACCGCCAAGTACCACAAGGCCGATACAAATGCCTACGCGTTCTCTTATACCTTCGGCAATCCCACAAAGCAGCTCACCGAACGCCAGGAAAAGCTCGACGGCTGGCGCAGGGCCGGCATTGCCGACACCGACTGGAGAGTGCGCAGCGAGGGACTAAACGTCATGGGGCTCACCTATTACAAGCAGGTTCTGGAAATGGAGAAGGCGGTGTCCCGGCAATACGGAGTGGTGGACATGCACCATCATCTTATCGGCCGCGCCTCCCATGAAGGATCGTTCTATATCGACGTCGGCCTCGATCTTACAGCCCCCATCCAAAATGATCTCAATTACAACACCGTTTTGGACTATACCGGCATGTCGATGTTGTTCGTTAGCGCGATGGAGCACGGCGTGATCGAACAGACACAGGGACAGGCGGTTGCAGCATCCACCGTGAGAATGATTCGGCGGGCCAACCAATTGGGCCTCAATATCTATCGTGCGACCAGTGTCAACAAAACGTCGGTTCTCTCGCAACTCCAGAATTTCTCCGCCACCAGCAAGAATGTAATCTCGGCACTTCTAACTACAGCTTCGGACCGTATACTCATTCCAAGAAGTGGAACAATTGGCCTGGTGGACTGGATCGGCTGCGGCTACGCGGCGGAAACTGGAAACGAATTCCGGATGATTATCGGCCAAGGATTCAACGGCGGTTACAGCGCCATCAACAAGCTCGCCTTTTCAAGTTCGCAGGCCGCTTTGGGCTACACCTCAAATCCAGCCTTCAACTTCGGCAGCGTTTCCTACCCCGACCTCAGCTACGCTCCCCTGACAACACCGGCAATGTATAGCTGGGATCCGGTCGAGATGGCTTCGGGGGCTTATGTTCTCGATAAAGCCGACCTCGTTCTTGGGAACGGCGAAGCCCCCTTCGGGCTCACGTTCTCCCGGCATTACCACACCAGCCGCCGCTATGACAATTCTTCCGGCCTCGGCTATGGCTGGAACTTCAATGGAAACGCGAGGATCGTGGAGCGCTCGGCCCCGGATGCCCTACTCGGCGGTGCAAACAGCTATCAGATGGCACCATTGGTGGCGGCGCTGATCGCCGCCAAGGATCTACACACGAATCACGCCACCGCGAAGGAGTGGGCAACATGCGCCCTCGTGGTTCACTGGGCCTTGGAACAGATGCGCTATACCGCCGTGGCCGTGAATCTCGGCAACCGCACGATTCAGTTTATCCGGATGCCGGATGGCAGCTTCGTCGCGCCACCGGGTATGAAAGTGGCTTTGGTGAAATCTGGTGCTAATTACATCCTCACGGAACGCCATGGCAACACCATGACTTTTGATTCCCAACTCCGTCTTTCCACTGTCACAAATCCGAATGGAGCCGCCCAGACTTATGCCTACAATGGATCGGGCAAAGTGTCCACCATCACCGATTCCTTCGGCAGGGTGCTGACGTTCACATGGACCGGCAGCCAAATCACCTCGGTGTCAGACGGAACCGGACGCTCCGTCTCGATGGGTTATACGAACGGCGACATGACTTCCTTTACCGATGCGGAGGGCAAAATCTGGACCTACCAATACGACGCGGAACACCGCATCTCTTCACTAAGCGATCCGGACGGAAGGAAACTAGCCGAGAACGACTACGATGTCGAAAGCCGGGTGACCCGCCAGCGCAGCATGGGGGATCTGAACAAGGAGTGGACTTATCAATACAACAATTTTGTCAACACGGAGATAGATCCGGAGGGCGGAAACACCTACTACTTCTATGACAGCCAGGGGCGCAGCATTGGAACGGCGGACGCACTTGGTAACCTCGTGTGGCGGGGATATGACGGACAGGACCGTCAGCTATTCGAAACCACCCCCAAAGGTGAGACCACGAATTGGACCTATAATGCGGATCACAACCGTCTGACTGAACTCGACCCGCAGGGAGAGATCCTACGGTATTTCTACGACGCGCAGTTGCGAATTCAGACGCTGCGCGACAAGCGCGGCCACGACACCACCTTCACCTATACCTCTGCCCATCGTCCGCAAACCGTCACTGATCCTCTCGGCCACATTACCACCTACACCTACAAGACCAACGGTCTCACTGAAACCGTCAAGGACGGTGAGAACAAAACCACCACCATTGCCTACGACTCGTGGGGCACGCCAAACAAGACCACCTATCATGATGCGACGTTCCAGAGCATGACCAACAATGCCCGCGGTGATGTCCTGACCGTAACCGACCAGGAAAACCGCGTTACCACGAACACATGGAACAAGCGTCGCCAGCTCCTTACGATGACCCTGCCGCCGGTACCCGGCGAAGCCGCCGCCATTGCCACTAACACGTATGACAATTCCGGCAACTCCCAAAGCACCACCGATGCAAAAGGCAACGTGACCAGCCACACATGGAACGCGCTCGGCAAGGCGGCAACCACCACGCTACCGGCCCTTTCCGCTGGCAACAATACCATTACCACCAGATACGACCTTCGTGATTGGGCGACCACGGTCACCAATTCACTCGGCCATACCGTCACCACGGAATACGACGCCGCCCACAGGAACACGGCAGCCATCGACCCGCTGTCCCGCCGCACTGAAAGCGTCATAGATGCCAACGGCAGGCCCACCCAGACCAAAGATGCTCTCAACCGCGTCACCAAATTCACCTGGAACGCCAGAGGCGAGAAGACCCGAACGACCAATCCTCTCAACGATTACTTTAACTCAACCCTTGACGGCAACGGCAAACAGACCCTCCTCCGCAACCGCCGGGGGAAAGACTACACCTTCGCCTACGACGACGCCAACCGTCCGACCTCGACCACCACGCCCACCGGCAAGGTCACGTCGATGACTTACTGGAACAACAATCTGGTTAAGACCATCGCTGAGCCCTCCACCCAAACCACCACTCTCGCCTACAACGGCAAGAACCTCGTTTCCTCCAAGACCGACCCCACCGGAACCGTCAGCTATGGCTACGACGACAGTGGCTTGTTGGAATCCGTCACCGAAGGTGCCGCCACCATCACCCGCACCTACGACGAGCGTGGTAGATTGAAAACCTACACCAACGCTGACGGCGACCTCATCCAATACCGCTACGATGCCAACGGCAACCTGACCCAGATCACCTACCCGCCCGACACCGCACACCCGACTGGCAAGCAGGTCAACTACACCTACAACGCCCGCAACCTTCTCGAAACCGTCACCGACTGGTCGAACCGCGTCACTACCTATCAATACGACCGCCTTGGCAGGCTCACCGGCACCACCCGGCCCAACGGCACCTCCAATCAAATCGCCCACGATGCGGCAAGCCAGATCACTTCAATCAAAGAAAGCTCAGGCAGCAAACTCATCAACTACCTCGCCTTCCAATACGACGCCGCCAGCCAGATCAAATCCCGCTTCCGCGCTCCGCTCATGAACTCCGGCTGGCAGCACCCCACGTTCACCGGCACCTACGACGATGACAACCGTCTCGCCACCGTCAACGGCCAGTCGGTCACCCACGATGCCGACGGAAACATGACCGGTGGCCCCATCCGGCTGGACTCGGGGAACATCAATCTGACTTATAACTCGCGCAACCAACTCACTAGCGCCGCTGGAACCACCTACACTTACGATGCCGAAGGGCGCCGCCGTAGTTTCACCAATTCAGCAGGTATGACCCGAGATGTGATTGATCCGAGTGGCAAGCTCCTCATCCGTGTCAATCCTGACCTTACCAAGACCTACTACGTTTATGGCCTAGGTCTTCTCTACGAGGCAAATCAAGCGGACGCCACCAAGACCTACCACTTCGATCAGGTTGGCAGCACACTCCTAAGAACCAACGACAGCGGAAATGTCATCGGAAAAGCAGAATACTCCGCCTACGGAATTCCCACCGTGATCGAAGGCGATATGACCACTCCGTTTCTCTACAACGGCCAAGCCGGGGTCCAAACCGACAGCAACGGGCTACTGAACATGCGGGCGAGATACTACAGCCCCTATCTCATGCGCTTCCTAAACGCTGACCCTATCGGTTTCAGTGGCGGTAGCAATTGGTTCGCCTATGCAGATGGAAATCCGATATCACTTAGTGATCCGTTCGGGCTTTGCGCGGATAGAAACTCTTGCACTGGCGGCACCGGCAGGGGGAGTCCATATGCGAGCGATCAAGCCCGGAAGCTAGAAACGGCAACTGAGATTGCATTGGGATTTACGCCCCTTGGAATCATGATGGATATCGGTAGCACCGGTCAGGCCGCTTACGGCGGTGATATGGCTGGAATGGGTTTAGGTGTTGTTGGATTCCTGCCGTTTGGTGATTTTGCGAAACTCGGAAAAGCCGCAAAGACAGTAGCGCCAGTGGTTCGTGGTGGAGAAAGCACTGCTGCTGCCATAGGAAGGCAAGCGCACAATGATCTAGCGGCGCGAGTATTACAAAAGCCAGGCTGGCAATCCGAACCGAGGCTGCTTGGTGCCGATGGCAAGTTCTACAAGCCTGATATTGTAACTCCGAATGGGCGCATCCTTGAGCTTAAACCAAACACCCCATCTGGTCGTGCTGCTGGTGCTCGCCAAGTTAGCAATTATGAAAATCAGCTTGGGATGCCCGGGCGAGTCATTTACTACGATCCATGAATGCCAAAGCTGTAATAGCGCGGCTTGACGAAGTGCTAAAGCCGCTTGGATTTGAAAAAAACAAGACCACTTGGAATCTTAAATCCAGTCTTTTTGTTGATGTGGTGGACGTGCAAACCAGCAAGACCGGGGACATGGTAACGGTCAATGCTGGTGTGCTTCATCTCGATGTTCACGCGAAGTGTTGGGGCGGTGATTTTCCGAAATTCATCGAGGAACCATTTTGCACTGTGCGTGCGCGGATAGGTCAACTGCTCGACGGAAATGATTTATGGTGGCAATTAAATGCAGATGATGTCGCTAATGAAATCGCCCAAAAAGTATGCCTTCAAGTGCTTCCGTTCTTGGAGCAAATGCACTCGGCAGAAGCAATGGAACGGTTTTTGACGAACGCGCAGGTGGTAAAGAAGAAATACCCTCCTCCAGTCATCTACTTGGCAATCTTGAAACACGAAATGGGCGACGCCGAATCTGCTTGCAAGTTGCTTGGCGATTTAAAGAAAACGACAGTCGGTGCATGGCAAGACAGGATTAGTCAAATTGCAAAAAGCCTGTCCTGCTGCTAACAAACCCACCCTCCGACCCCGCGCTAACAACTCCCTCCCGGAAGATCGTCGCTCCGCACCCTTTATCCATGCCACTGCGTGCTGTCACGGGTGCTGCTCGCCTGCGGGGCCATGTGACGTGCGCGGTGTAATGCTGCATCTCGGTCCGGGTGCCTCCCGCAAGCGGGTCCCTCCCTCCCCGGATGTTCCCTCGGGGAATACCCTCGGCAGCATTACCCGACGCAGTCACAAGTCCCCTCCGGCATGCAGCCCCCGCGCCAGCACGAAGTTAGGCTCGTTATCACTCGCATCCTCCGGCCACCACATGCCCCACGGCGAGGCGGGCGGCGGTTCCCGCCCCCCCCGGTTCCGCTCCGCTCCACCGCCGCCCGCCTCGCCGCCCACCCCTCACCGCAAAGATGCTCCGCGCCCCGGCCTGCGGCATCATGTTCGTGCCTCACATCATGCCTCCGGCCCCCCAAGACTCCCGTCGCGATGCGCCAGGGATTGCGCTTCGGGAACGTCTTGCGTGTCGTCCACATCGCACGCTCGCGCGGCCACCTCCGGGCGCTACGGCGTCAAGTGCTGTCCTCGTCACTCGCGGCGCTTCCGCGTTCGTGCCTCACTTGTGCAGCTTGGTCATTCCTGCGGGATCACTTGACCCCGCGCCCTGCGGCGGCAAAGAGCACCTATCGGTTTTGCGTTCGCAAAATCCGGTGTTCACCGGCTTTGCAAAAGACACGCAATCCCAGGGCAGGGGAATCCCCACCAATCCCTCGGGTGCCGGGCGAAGTCGGCTGGGCAAGCATGGTTCGGGCCGTCATCTGCTGGCGGCGTTCGTTCGTGGCTTCCAAGCGCCATCTGCATTCAACCCCAGCCATCCCCCGCCCTTGGCCGCAGCGGCGCGGGGTGTCGCAAAATAGCTCACCCCACACCGCACGGCCCCACCCTCGATCAAAAGAGCTAAGGCGACTAAGAGGAAGAAGCGGCGGCGTGTTGGTCCACGAAGGCTTCTAGCAGAGCAATGACTTTGTCTTGCTTGCTGCGCGGCAGCTTCGCCGCCGCATCGAAAACTTGCCCCAGTTTTCCGCCGGGATTGGCCACGCGGCGCGGTCGTGCCTCGCCAAGAACTTCCTCCACGGTCACGCCGAAAATCCGCGCCATTGGCAGCAGGAACTCGGTTTTGGCGACGCGCCCGCTCTTCTCCCAGGAAAGGATATTGGGATGACTGGTGCCGAGCTGGCGAGCCAGCTCGCGCACGGTCAAGCCAGCCTGTTCACGCAATGCGGTCAGATGGACGGAAGGGGTTCCGGTGGTGGTCATGGTAGGAAAGTAAACCATGGTGGTAATAAAAGATTGATAACGGTAAGAAATCCTACCACTCTCGAAAAGTCAATTTTGAGTTGACGCTAATTTTTGAACTCCATGAACACGCCCTCATTCCTCTGCGCCCCCGGCGCGTATCCGTGGGATCACTGGCAAGGCCTCGCCCTGGAGCGCGGCCTTGCGCCCGATCTCGCCGCGCTTGGCCGCTCGCTCATGCGCGAGGCGGATCAACACGGTTGGTGCGAACGCTTGAAAATCGAGTGCGGCTGGAACGACGCGGGCCGGGCGATGCTCGCCCGCTTGCTGGCGCAACCGCGCCGCACCGCCGCCCGCCTCGAATGGCTCTACGCCACCGACGGCCTGCGCTTCGATCCGTGGGAGCGCAACGAGTATTACGAAGACTCGCCGTGCTGGAAAGTCATGCGGGCGAAGTGGAACCGCGAACGGGCGAAGGAGGCGCGGAACTAACATGGCCCGCCTTCCCGATGAAACCCTCGCCCGCATCAAGGCGGAAGTGCCGCTCGAAACGCTCTGCCGCGAGCATGCCATCGAGTTGACCGGCAGTGGCAAGAACTTGCTGGCCCGCTGCCCGTTCCACGAAGACGGCGAGCCGTCCTTCGTCGTCACGCCCGGCAAGAACCTCTGGAACTGCCTCGCCGGTTGCGGTGGCGGCGACACCATCCAACTGCTCATGCGCTTGGAAAACATCAGCTTCCGCCGCGCCGCCGACAAGCTCGCCGCCCGCCTCGGCCTTGCGCCCGAAGCCGCCACCGTGGAAACCCGCCAAGGCACCTCCCACGACATCCTCACCGATCCCGGCGAGAGCATGAACGCCGCCGCGCTCATGGCCATCGTCACCGACTTCTATCACCAGACATTTTTAAATCACCCGCAGGCCATGCAATACCTCGCCAAGCGGAAATGCTTCCACCCCGAGGCCGTGAAACGCTTCCGCATCGGCTACGCCAACCGCACCCTCGGCTACCGCGTTCCCACCACCACCGCCGCCGGAAACACCCTCAAATCCCGCCTACAGAAGCTCGGCATCCTGCGCGACAGCGGCCACGAACACCTCAACGGTTCCGTCATCTTCCCGGTGTGCGATCGCCACAACGCGCCGGTGCAAATGTATGGCCGCAAGCTCAACGACAACCTCCGCAAAGGCACACCCGCCCACCTCTACCTCGAAGGCCCCTTGCGCGGCGCATGGAACGGCGACGCCCTGACACACCAGCGCGAAATCATCCTCTGCGAAAGCATCCTCGACGCGCTCACCTTCTGGTGCGCGGGCTTCCGCAACGTCACCGCCAGCTTCGGCGCCGGGAACATCGGCGAGGACGTTTGGAAACTCCTCCACGACGTGCGCCCCGCCCGCGTCATCCTCGCCCAGGACAACGACAACGCCGGAAACGACGCCGTGCAAAAACTCGCCCCACGCCTCGGCGACCTTGGTATCAGCGTGTTGCGCGTCAAGCTCCCGCCCGGCTGCGACGTGAACGCCTTCGCCTGCCAAAGCGGCGACGCCTCACGCGCCCTTGCCGCCCTCATTGAGGAAGCCGAAATCCTCGTCGCCCACGCAGCATCCAACGACGAAGCAGCTAAGGAAAAAGCAGCACCCACCAGCCATGAAACGCCACCCGAGCCGCCAGCCGCTCACCTTCTAGCAGCCCAACCCCAAGCCGCTTCTTCATCCGTGGAATCCGAGAAATCCGTGGTTAAAAACTCTTTATCTTCCTCTTCCCTGAACACTGAAAACTTCACACTCAACACTTCTTCCGACGACATCCTCTTCACCCTCGGCGACCGCGCCTGGCGCATCCGCGGCCTCGCTAAAAACCTCAGCTACGAAGCCCTCCGCGTGCAAATCCGCGTCACCCGCAACGAAGCCTTTCATCTAGACACCCGCGACCTCCTCAGCGCCAAACAACGCGAAGCCTTCCTCCGCGAAGCCGCCGCCGAACTCCACCAGCCCGAAGACCTCCTCAAGCGCGACCTCGGCCGCATCCTCCTCAAGCTCGAAGAACTCCAGGAAGAAAACATCCGCCGCGCCCTCGAACCGAAAGCCGCCGCCGTCCCCGGCATGACCGCCGAAGAACACGCCGCCGCCCTCGAACTACTACGTTCACCCGACTTGCTCGGAAAAATCCTCACCGACTTCGACTCCTGCGGCGTAGTTGGCGAGGACACCAACAAACTCGTCGGCTACCTCGCCGCCACCTCCCGCAAGTTCGAGCGCCCCCTTGGCGTCATCATCCAAAGCACCAGCGCCGCCGGGAAAACCACCCTCATGGAAGCCGTGCTCGCCTTCATGCCCGAGGAAGAGCGCGTCAAATACTCCGCGCTAACAGGCCAAGCCCTCTTCTATTTGGGCGAGCAGGACATCCGCCACAAGATCCTCGCCATCGCCGAAGAGGAAGGCGCGGAAAAAGCCACCTACGCCTTAAAACTCCTGCAAAGCGAAGGCGAACTCACCATTGCCAGCACCGGCAAAGACGCCACCACCGGCCGCATGGAAACCCAAGAATACCACGTCCAAGGCCCCGCCATGATCTTCTTCACCACCACCTCCATTGAGGTCGATGAGGAACTCGCCAACCGCTGCCTCGTTCTAACCGTCGATGAATCCCGCGAGCAAACCCGCCGCATCCACCAGCTCCAGCGCGAAGAAGAAACCCTCGAAGGCCACCACCACCGCGAGCGCGCCGCCCACATCCGCCACACCCACCAAAACGCCCAACGCCTCATTGCCAACCTCCCCGTCCACAACCCATTCGCCCGTCTTCTAACATTCCCCGACGAAAACACCCGCCTCCGCCGCGATCAGAAAAAATACCTCACCCTGATCAGAACCATCGCCCTCCTGCACCAGCACCAACGCCCCCGCCGCAGCGTCCACGGCACCGAGCATGTCGAAGTCACGTTAGAAGACATCGCCACCGCCAACCGCCTTGCCGGAGTCATCCTCGGCCGCAGTCTCGATGAAATGCCGCCACAGACCCGCCGCTTCCTCGATCTCCTCTGGCACATGGTCAAAGCCTCTTGCGAGCAAAACCAGATCGACCCCAAACACCACCGCTTCACCCAGCGCGAAGCCCGCGCCGCCACCGGCTGGAGTCCGCCCCAGGTCAAACGCCACATGATGCGCCTCCACGAACTCGAATACATCCTTGTTCATCGTGGCGGGCGCGGCCAGGGCTTCGTTTACGAACTCATCTATCAGGGAGAAGGTGGCGACGGCACCAAGTTCCTGCCCGGCCTCATCACCTCCGAACAACTCGCCGCAACTGCCTACGATGGCGACCGGGACGGGCAAAACGACAACCGGCACCCCCACGGTATCCCCCCGGCGCCCCCGCAGCACGCCCACGGCGCACCCACCCCGAATCTGCTGCAACCCGGCAAAATCAACGGCTCCAGCCCACCGCCCGAACAAATCCCCGAAACCACGCAACCGGAGCCGGAAAAAATCCTCATCCCATCCTAATCGTATGCCCAGAAAAGGAACCCACAGCGAACCCGCTCCCCAAGGCGATCCCAACGATCCCCACGGCTGGCACGTCCTAACGGAAACCTTCCTCGAATGGATGGGCGTCCAGAACTACAGCCCGCGCACCATCCACGGCCGCCGCACGTATTTGAAATACTTCATCGCCTGGTCCATCGAGCGCGGCCTAACAAGACCCGCTGAAATCACCAAACCCATCCTCGAACGCTACCAGCGCCACCTCTTCCACCACCGCAAGCGCGACGGCGAACCGATGGGAGTCCGCAGCCAACACGCCCGCCTCGTTCCCGTCCGCGCCTTCTTCAAATGGGCAGCCCGCGCCAACCATCTCCTCTACAACCCCGCCTCAGAAATCGACCTCCCCCGGCTCGACCACCGCCTTCCCAAACACATCCTCAGCACCACCGAAGTCGAAAAAATCCTCGCCCTCTGCCCCACCAACCCCGCCACCGATCCCAGCGGCCTCGGCCTGCGCGACCGCGCCATTTTAGAAACCTTCTACAGCACCGGCATGCGCCGCAGCGAGCTCATGAACCTCAAGCTCCACGACATCGACCCCGAGCGCGGCACCCTCTTCATCCGCCAAGGCAAAGGCAGGAAAGACCGCATGGTTCCCGTCGGCGACCGCGCCCTTCACTGGATCACCCGCTACCGCGACGACATCCGCCCCCAATACGTCCGCGAGCCGGACGACGGCACCCTGTTCCTAACAAGCCTCTACGAACCCTTCACCCCCAACCGCCTCACCCAGCTCGTCCGCGACTACATCAACGCCGCAGAGCTTGGGAAAAGCGGCTCTTGCCACCTCTTCCGCCACACCTGCGCCACCCTGATGCTGGAAAACGGAGCCGACATCCGCTTCATCCAACAACTCCTCGGCCACGCCGAACTCACCACCACCCAGATTTACACCCAAGTCAGCATCCAAAAGTTGAAGCAGGTCCATTCGGCCTGCCATCCCAGCTCCAGTCTCGAAAAACCCGAGTCTTCCCAAAAACGAAAATGAAGCGTAACCTCACCCACATGAAATTCCTCACCACACTTGAACGTGACGAAGACGGCGTTTGGATCGCCGAGTGTCCCTCCATCCCCGGCTGTGTCAGCCAAGGAGAAACCCGCCAAGAAGCTCTCACAAACATCCGTGAAGCCATCGCCGCCTGTCTCGAAGTGCGGGCGGATCGGGGCATGCCATTGACCATTGAGACCCAGCAAGTGGAAGTCACCGTCTGATGGCAAGCTTACCCACACTCAGCGGGAGAGAAACCCTCAAAGCCTTTTCGAAAGACGGCTGGCAAATGGTGCGGCAGCGCGGCAGCCACATGATCCTCGTCAAAGAAGGCCACATGGCGACGCTCTCCGTCCCGGATCATAAGGAAGTCGCCAAAGGCACCTTGCGGAGCTTGATCCGCTCCAGTGGCCTCACCGCAGAAGAGTTCACCGCCCTTGCTGGTAAATGATGTTCGCGCAGCCGCGCCTTGCATCTTCTTCTCTTAGCTGCTAACTCCAAGCCGCTTTGATGATCGATGCGACTAGAGAAAAAACGCGGCTGTGGCTCCTGCTCCTCGTCGGGGTCGTAGCCACGCTTATAGGCCAAACCCATGCCCGGGAAATTTTCGCCCCGTCCCCGCACGTGTCCGGCGTTTTCGCCCCCCAAACCCAAGCAAGCACCGGGGAAAACTACGATGGAATCCAGTATGATGCGCTGGACTCCCTCCTTGCCGCAAATGGGGGAGGAAGGCTGGTTCAAACTGAGTTTGCTTTCGCCAGAGGAGCGAGCATCCAAACACCTGGGGTTACGACGGCCGGTGAAACTTTTGTTCGTGCAGGAGTTGCACCGCAGAACCTCAAGTTTGGCTCAACATCTCTTAGTGGTGCTCAACCGGGAACATACGCTTTCCCCGAAGCCACTTTCAATTCGATCGGGCAGAGTCCAACGGCACTGAAAAACTTTGGTGATTTACCCGGGGCCGCTCCTCGATACTTCAGAACGTTAAGCCCTCCCGCTGGCACTCCAATTCAAAGGGGGATTGTTCCTGGTGGTGAGTTCGGCGGAGTAGGCGGGGTACCAGAAGTCATTTTCCCGAAAGGATTCTAGCGATGAACGGTAATCGAAACATTCCAGATAAGTTCCATGACGAGGTGAGTGCTATGCCTGAATACCGTTACGGCGTTACCCGTATTCGTGTGACCCTCGAAGACGGATTACGATTTAACGACGTGTTCATTGCTTGGGGGAGCGAGATCGTCAAAGTTGGAATCAGTGAGGAAATTCCATTCGATCCGTCAAAAATTATAGCTGTAGAACGACAATGACCTGAATGAATCACATACTGCTTTGCCTGCTGACGCTGCTTTTTTCGCTGAGCGGCTCGGCAATGGGGAAATACAGCGATTTTGGCTGCTGGAGCAATGCCGCAAATGCAACAGTGCGTTGGGGACCAGCTACAGGGGCCGGTCCATTAGGTGAAGGAGTTGCTGCTACGTTTAGAGGTGGTTCATATACCCAAGCTGTCACGCAAGAAGCGACAACTCTATACAGAGCTTACGGTGGAAGTGCAGGAGAATTCGGTTCTTACTGGTCACGAACAGCTCCGACTGGCCCCCTGCGAGCAAGGATCGACAGTGCGTTACTTCCACAATGGGGCAACACAGCTGAAAAGGTGTCCAAGATGACAGTTCCAAAGGGAACTACGATTTATGAAGGCCTCGCAGCGCCGCAAGGTAACCTGATGGGCGGAGGGAGTCAGATCTTCATTCCTCGATAAATCTGTATGGATCACGATCAAGAAATTTGCCCTTGGGAACGCATTTCAGACTTTGACGGTTGGGTTGAATTCGAGCGTTTTGAAGCATGGCTTAGAAATCAAACAATCGACGGTGACGCGAACGAAATTCCCGTCCTGAAATCTTATAACGAGGTTTGCAAATTTCAGGAGAAGTGGTTTATCCATAGACTAAGCGGGCAAGTATGGAGGCTTGTTTGGCCAGAGCCTCCATTTGCGGGACTTTTTGAGAAAGTGAGCTGAAATGCGCCAGCTTCTTAGATTATTGCTGGCTCTGCTCTGAAATGAACCCACGCGCCAACCAATGGCATTGGCTGTGCCAACCCATTTTCAATTACGAAATCCATGCGGCTTCTCGGTTACGAACCTCCTTTTCCAGAACCCAGAAGCGCTCTGTTGGCAGGGCTGCTCGCATCATTCGCCACTTGCTGCCAACCATCGCGCTTCCCGCTTCCGGCATTGAACGGAGAAAGACAAATTCAGCTTCCCGGACAAAATGAAAGCCGCCCTGCAGCTACAGGGCATTTCCGGAATGAATAGGCAAAGCATAGCAGGTGGCATCCTCGCTGGAGTCAATCGCCCATCCAGATTCGATACCTTTTCCCGGCATTCCCAGAGTACGGTGGGTTCCAGCAGCGCGCTGCATGTGGTCGGTTACCAATATTCGCCCCGCTCGCGGCTTCAACACCCGCCTCGCCACGAAGCGCAACCTCGACGTTCCCGATCACCTCAATCGGCTTTCCAGTGGCACAGCGGACGGATTCCGCTGCTCCATAGCAGTTTCACACGCGCCTCGGGTGATTTTACACTTACCTTGTGCCGTTTTGTGCAAACCTAGAGGTCCATTTACATGAACCTTGAGCCGTTCTGTACGGACCTTGGCATCAACTCGCATGGACCTTGGGCCGTTCTGCACGGAGGTGGAGCGGTTCTGCACGTACCTAGGGCGAGGCTGCGGCGACCTTGGGGCGGGCTAGCACGCTCCTGGAGGCGTTTCCGCACGCACCTTGGCACGTTCTGCATGCACCTTGGTCCGTTCTGCATGCACCTTAAGGTCCGCTGTCATCACCTTCTAACAGGCTGCACTCGCCTTGGGCGAGGCTGTCATGACCTCGCTTGGGGGTGGGAGAGAGGTGGGAGCGAGGTTTTTGCAGGACGTGTCGAAGTGAACTGCGGATTTAGCGGACTACTTCGGGATTTCGTTGAGCGTGTAGTAGGCGTTGGTGTGCCAGAGCGGTGCGCCAGATGCCGACTTGATGCCCTTGGAATCCAGGTGATGTACGTGACCGCGGACGAGGCCGGAGATCTTCAAGCGCACGGATTTTTGATCTCGCGACACGGTGGCGGCGGTGATCTTTGGGATGGCGCGGTCCACTTCTGGGCTGCCATAGGTTTGTTGGAGGATGTAAGTCCACGCGGCCATCGAGTAGCTTGCAGGGTTTCCAGCGGTGGCGGGGTCGACGGGCTGGGTGAAGTTGAGGGTGAAGCCGTCGCGGTTGGCGGTCATGGTTTCGATTTCAAAGGGGGTTTTGCCCGTCCATTTGACGCGTTCGAAGGTGAAGGCCTTGGTTCCGCGCGAGGCCCAGCCACGGTTCGAGCCGCCGACGAAGAGCATGCCGGCTTTTTGGTCGAGGCGGACTGGGATGATGCCGGCTTCAAATCCTTGGAGGAAATGGAAGACCGCGCCTTGGTAGATGCCGTTTACTTTCTCCAGGCAGACGCGCTGGACCTGAGAGTGGCATTGCTCGCCGACGTAGAGTTGGTTTTTCCATGGGCCGAACTTGCCGTCGGTCATGTCGCAGGCGATGCCGGTGGGAGATTGTCCCACGAGCGTGTGCGGGAAGACCACGGCGGGCGGGATGAAGACGGGGTATTTTAGGTGCTCCGTGAGGACGCGGGATTTGTCGGCGACTTCCGGTGGCGCTGGGAAATTCGCGAGCTTGTGGAATTTGTTGCCGGTTGGGTTTCCTTGGAAAGAGCCGGGTTTGAGCCACTTGAGTGATGACGAGCCATTCCAAAGGCCTTGGTTGTCCATGTAGAAGACATCGCCCTCGGCATTGAAGCCGATGCCGCCGGGCGAACGGATTCCGGAGCAGGTGGGGATCATTTTCCCGTCTGGGGTGATTCTGACGCACCAGCCGCGCCAATCGGAGTCGGCAGCGGCGGAGCCGGTGAGGCAGAGGACGACCCAGATGTCGCCATTTTTGTCCGGATCGCTGCCGAACGCGTATTCGTGGTAGTCGCCGTTGATGCCCCAATCCGAGCAGATGGTCTCGAAGGTGTCGGCTTTTCCGTCTTGGTCAGCATCCTTGAGGCGGGAAACCTCTGGGCGCTGGGTGAGGTAGAGCCAGCCCGCTTTCCAGAACATGCCGAAGGGTTCGTGCAGGCCTTGGGCGAATTTGGTCCAGGTGACTTTGGAGAGGTCGTCGCCGTAGGCGCCCGAGCAGATCCAGAGGTCGCCGCGGCGGGTGGTGACGGCCACTTTTTGTTCGGGCATCAGAGCGATGGAGCCGATTTCCATGACCTCTCCGGGTGGTAGCGGGATTTCCTCGCGGAGGTAGTATTCGGATGGTGTGCTGGCCTGAGCCAAGGTGGCAGTGATGCAGAGAGCGAGTAAGAAGCGCATGGAGACGATGGATGAGGATTCGGTGAAGGTGGATGCCGCGAGTGGTGGGTTTATTTCCAGCGGTAGGTGAGGGTGACGGGCTTGGCGGGGTCGAGATTCAGGGTGGTTTTGCCCTCGGTGGTCTCGAGGGCCGCTCCATCGGTGGTCACGAGTAATTTGTCGCCAAGTGCGTATTCGTGGCCGGTGGTGGCCTTGGCGGCGAGCCGGTCAGAAATCAGGATTTTCATGGCCTTGCCCGATCCGGAAATCGAGAGCTTGCGGGTGAGTCCACCTGCATTGGCTTGCCATGAGTCGAGGAGCGTCTGCGAGCCGACTTGGATCGAGAAGGTCGGGTTCCCGGTGGGGTCGAGCTTGTAGCCGCGGAACTTGGCGGCGGCAGGCAAGGCGCGGGTTTTGCTGAGGTTCACGACATTTTCGCCGGCAGGGGGTTCCTTGCCGCTGCCGCGCTCGACCCAATGCAGGGCACCATCCATGAATTTGCCGGTCCAAACGAGTTCGGTCGCGAGGTTGTCGGCCGAGTAGCTGATGTTGAAGCCGCCGGGGAAGCCGAATCCGATCGCCCGTGCGGTGCTGCCCGCGATGAAATTCCGATAGATCGCGGGGCGTCCGGCGACGGCTTCAATCGGGATTGGCTCGCGGGGTGGTGCGGTCTTGTCGGTGAGCCACTTCCAAGAGTTCGAGTCTGGAGCCTTCCAGCCAAGCGCGATTCCTTGGTTACCCTTGACTTGAAGGTACTCCACGCGGAATGGGTGCGCCCCTGCGGGGAGCGTCATCGTCCCGCGGCGAGCCCGTGTGCCATTGATCGGACCAGTGCCGCCGATCTTGAGGCACGGTTTGTTGTTAATGGTGACTGTAGCTGCATCGTCAGCGTCTAATAAAAAGGTGTAGTCGCCGGCGCTTGGTGCTTCAAATGTGCCTTCCCAGACCATGGCGAACGATTCTTTGAAGGGTGAGTCGCTGAGGCTGATGATGCCATCGTGTTCCTCCTCCACGCTGATGGGTTTCAATGGGGCGAAGTCTGGTATTGCGCTCCAGGGCCCTTGATAAACGCGGGAGATTAAGCTGCTGAGCGCGGTTTTTTCGAACGGGAGGGGGTGGAGCTTGAGGATTTCTTCTGCGGTCCATGGCGTGTTGCGGTCGCTGGTGGCGGCACGGATGGATTTCACGAGATCTGCGCTCACGGCGCTCGCCTGATTTTCCCATGACGAGCGCACGAACGTGAGGATCGCGGCGATGTGGTCGTCGGGGATGACGGCGCCTTGGGGAGGCATCGCGAGGTTGTAGGTTTTTCCTGCTACGTTGATTGGGCCGTGCAGGCCATGAAGTACAATCTTGATGGCGCGGTCGGCATCGCCTGCGACCCATGCGCTGCCGGCAAGTGGGGGAAAAGCGCCGCCGGTGGCGCCCTTGCCATCGGTGCCGTGACAGGCAGAGCAGTGTTGGGTGAAGAGCTGCCCCCCATCTTGGGCGAATGCCGAGGCGGTGAGTGCGCAAAGTGAGAAAAGAGAACGGTAGATCATGGCGTAGGAAATGGATACGGCGGAGAAAGTGCCAGCTATCAGCTAATCTGTGGTGGCTGCCGGCTGAGAGGATTTTCTGGCACGGGTGTAATGGGCCGCGATTCCTGAGGCAAGTGCATCCGCATACTCGCGGAAAATGGAAGGGCGGGATTTCCCGGCGATTTCCCGCAGACCGTCATAATCTCCGGCTTGGATGCGCGCGTAGTCGACGCTGGAATTCATCACGTAGGGCTCCATGAAAATGACGGGGCAGTCGTAAAGCCGATTTGCCAACAGATTTCGTAACCAGAGGTATGGCTGATCCGCGACGGGCCGTGCATTTCCGGAATTGGCCGCATAGGTGAACGCGGGCAGCGCGGTGGTGGCGGCAAATGCCTCAGCGATGGAGGCCCCGACGCGGACTTCCTCGTCGTGGGTGCGCTGGAGGAGTCTTTTGAGAAGGGCGAAGCGCTGGTCGGCAAGCGTGACCTCCTCGTTGGTGTAAGCGCCGTTCAAAACGAGATGGAAATGGGATTTCTCCGTCAGGGTCGGGTGGTTCGGATCGCCCCACGCCTCGGCATTGAAATGGAGGCACAGCACCAAATCGGGCTTGAGCGTGCGGTTGACGAGCTCTGCGCGGGCATGGATCTCTGCGGTGCGATAAAAAAGGCGCTCGGCGAGTCTTTGAAGCGCGGCGGGCGAGTCTTCCGCGGTGCTTGAGTCCAAGGCCAGAGAGCGCAACGAGTCTGGCCGGAGCGCGGTGACCGGCTCATTTTTGCTTCGGACCATCGAAACCTGCGCGCCCATGGCCTCCAACTGAGGCTTGAGCAGATTGGCCACCCGCAAGGTCATGTCGCCCTCGCTGACGGGTGTGCCTTGGCCGATGACGAACCAACGCGCTTCCATTTTCGCCCACTCGCCGCCGATGTGACCCGGATCGATGGCGATACGCATCCCCGCGAGGGGCTGGTCGGCGGATGTTGGCGGAAGCTGGGCTGCGGACCGCCAATCTCGGGGTGACGGAATGGCGGACCCAGGATCCGCGAACCGGAGGTGAAAGGTGCCGCCGCCCTCAGCATTTCCCGTCTGGATGATCGCCTCGGTTTCACCAATCTGGATCTGGGACTGCCATGCATTTCCCACGGTGAAGACCGAGGTGAGCAGCTGCTCGAAGTCGGCGCGGGTGATGGAATTTTGAAACGCATTGAGCGAATTCCAATCAGGTGAAGCGGCCAGCAGGGACAGCGCGTTCGGCGGCGAAGCGGGGCGATTTTCAGGGATCGCGATGGGTGGTTCTTTGCGCAGAACGAGAAAAACCACAAGCCCGAACAGTGCGATCAAGCTGGCGACCAATGAAAGGTGGCGCGCGATAGGGTGCTTCATTGGGGGAATTGGATTGTGTGAACGCGACCAAGAAGCGAAGCTGAGCCGGGCGAGCCATTCAACGCCCGATTTTTTATGCCTGTGATTCGCATTTTATTCCTTGGTGATATTGTCGGTGAGCCTGGACGCAAGGCGGTGATCGATCAACTGCCGCATCTTAAACAGACCGAGGCACTGGATTTTATCGTCGTCAATGGAGAAAATTCAGCGGGCGGGAAGGGGATCACCCCGCGGATCGCCATCGACTTGTTACGCGCGGGGGCGGCGGTCATCACCACGGGCGACCATGTGTGGGATCAGCAGGAAATTGTGGGCTATTTCCCGACGGAGCCTCGCCTGCTGAGGCCGATCAATTACCCGGAGGGAACGCCAGGGGCTGGAAGCGTCGTCTTGGAGACCGCCAAGGGCCGCGTGGCGGTGATCCAAGCACAAGGGCGCTCGTTCATTCAGCCGCCGCTGGAAAACCCCTACCTTGCCGTCGAGAAGGAGGTCGCTCGCCTGCGGGCCGACGGCGTCAAGATCATCATGCTCGACTTCCACGCCGAGACGACCAGCGAGAAAATCGCGATGGGGCGGATGCTCGACGGCCAAGTTTCGTTGGTTGTCGGCACCCACACGCATGTACAGACCGCCGATGAGCAAATTTTCCCGGGTGGCAGCGGGTATTTGACCGACGCTGGGATGTGCGGTCCGGAAGAATCCGTGCTGGGGCGTAACATTGAGTCGGTGGTATGGCGGTTCAAATCGGGGATGCCCACCCGCTTCCCGATTGCGAAGGGCTCCGTCCGACTTTGCGGGGTAATGGTCGACGTTGATGCCGAGAGCGGCGCGTGTTTGAGCATCAGGAGGCTGTCTTTGATGGTGCCAGAGAGCTGAATCCCCGCCGAGGAACCCTAATTTTTTAAAGTAATTCCAATAAATTTTCTTTTCATTGAGATTTTTTTTGACAGACTGGTCGGCTTTGTTACTCTCCGCCCGCTCTTCCCCACAGCAAGTCAGGGGTTCCGCGTCCAGTCTCTCGAATCGAGATCGGCCGCGGTGTTTTTGTCGGGTCGAAGGTAGAGCAATCCACATATAGCAATATTGCAGATTGCTCGCGTAGCTCAGGGGTAGAGCGCATCCTTGGTAAGGATGAGGTCGGGGGTTCAATTCCCCCCGCGAGCTCCAGGGAAATCACGAAAAATCTCAAACCGTCTCAAGCAGAACAACAACCACCATGGCCAAAGAATCATTCCAGCGCAACAAACCGCACGTTAACATCGGAACCATCGGTCACGTCGACCACGGTAAAACCACGCTCACCGCAGCAATCACCAACACGCTTGCCACGAAGGGCCTCGCCCAGAAGAAGAGCTACGCGGACATCGACGCAGCACCTGAAGAGCGTGAGCGCGGTATCACGATCAATACGGCACACGTCGAATATGAGACTGAAAAGCGCCACTACGCTCACGTGGACTGCCCAGGTCACGCCGACTATGTGAAAAACATGATCACCGGTGCAGCCCAGATGGACGGCGGGATTCTCGTTGTTTCCGCTGCGGACGGCCCAATGCCACAAACTCGCGAGCACATCTTGCTTGCTCGCCAAGTGGGCGTGCCTGCCCTCGTGGTCTTCATGAACAAGGTTGACCTTGTGGATGACGAAGAACTTCTCGAGCTGGTCGAAATGGAAGTCCGTGACCTCCTCTCCTCCTACGAGTTCCCAGGTGATGACATCCCAATCGTTAAGGGCTCCGCAAAGGCGGCTCTCGACGGCGATGCCACACAAATGGAGAATATCCTCAAGTTGATGGATGCCGTTGACTCCTATATCCCCGAGCCAGAGCGCCCGATTGACAAGACTTTCCTCATGCCGATCGAAGACGTGTTCTCGATCGAAGGTCGTGGAACCGTCTGCACCGGCCGTGTCGAGCGCGGTATCGTGAAGAAGATGGAAGAAGTTGAAATCGTTGGTATCCGCGACACGCAGAAGACCACCGTGACCGACATCGAAATGTTCCGTAAACTCCTCGACGAAGGTCGTGCCGGTGACAACGTCGGTCTCCTCGTTCGTGGACTTAAAAAGAACGACGTTGAGCGTGGTCAAGTCATCGCCAAGGTCGGGACGGTCAAAGGTCACACGATCTTCAAGTCCGAGATCTACGTTCTTTCTAAGGAAGAAGGTGGACGCCACACCCCGTTCTTCTCGAACTATCGTCCTCAGTTTTACTTCCGCACCACCGACGTGACCGGCAGCATCAAGCTTCCAGAAGGTGTCGAAATGGTGATGCCTGGTGACAACATCAATCTCGAAGTCGAGTTGATCACACCAATCGCCATGGAACCAACCATGCGCTTCGCAATCCGTGAAGGTGGCCGTACCGTTGGTGCAGGTCGCGTTGGCGAAATCATCAAGTAAATCCATCGCAAAAGGCTTTGGCTTTCTGCTTCGGCGGAATTTCAAACGCTAGAATTTGGGGCACCCCAGTCAAACGGGGTGCCCTACATTCGCCTCAAAACGGCAGTAGTTCAATTGGTAGAGCATCGGTCTCCAAAACCGAGTGTTGGGGGTTCGAGTCCCTCCTGCCGTGCCACTTTCATTCCAGTTTCCAGCTAAGCGACATCAACATGTTTTCCAAATTATCAACCTTCCTAGGCGAGGTCAAAGGCGAGCTCTACAAGGCGAGCTGGCCTTGGGAGTCTGATCCTAAGATTAAAGGTCTCCGGAAATATAAGGAACTGGTGGATTCCACCATCGTGGTGCTGATCGCCATGATCTTGCTCGCTGGATTTGTCCAATTTTGGGACTTCTTTCACGTTCTGATCGTCGGCTTCTTCACCAACTTCAATTTCGGCCGTTAATCCGACGTCCCACCCTCCTACCTCATCTCCGACCGACCCGTCATGTCAGAATCCAATTCATTCCGCGACCAATGGTATGTTGTCCAGGTCCTCTCTGGCCAAGAAGGCAAGGTCCGTGACCGCATTGCCCGCACCGCAGAAGCCGAAGGGATGACAGAATACATCCGCGAGGTCCTCGTCCCGACTGAAATGGTCTCGGAAATCCGCCGGGGCAAAAAGACTGAGACCAAGAAGAAATTCTTCCCAGGCTACATCATCGTCAACATGAACCTCGCCACTGAGGACAATCAACTTGTCGAGAAAACTTGGTTTTTCATTAAAGAAATGGAAGGAGTGATCGGCTTCGCGGGAACGAAAGATCGGCCCGCGCCGATGCGCCCTCGCGAAGTGGAAGCCATGCTTTCTCAGATCAAAGAGCGCCAAGAAAATGTTCGCCCTGCCATCAGCTTTGAAGTGGGTGATACCGTCAAAGTCGCTGATGGACCGTTCCAAAGTCAGAACGGGATCGTCGAAGAAATCGACCCAGAACGCGGCAAGCTTCGCGTTTCCGTCACCATTTTTGGCCGGAGTACTCCGGTCGAACTCGAATATTGGCAAGTCGAAAGAGCATAATTTTCTCGACCTACGCCTCCAAATATCCAATCACACCTCTCCCGCAAGATAAACCGAATCAATTATGGCCAAGGAAGTCGTCAAACTCATCAAGCTCCAGATCAAAGCCGGAGCCGCCAATCCATCACCACCTGTCGGCCCTGCCCTCGGTCAAGCTGGTGTCAACATCATGGCGTTCTGTAAGGAATTCAACGCGAACACCCAAGCCCAAGCGGGCGACGTGCTCCCAGTCGTAATTTCGGTTTACAAGGACAAGTCATTCTCCTTCATCACCAAGAAGCCCCCCGCCGGCAACCTTCTCAAGAAGATCGCGGGCCTTGCTTCCGGTTCGAAAGAAGCCAACAAAATCAAGGTGGGTAAGATCACCAAGGCTCAGTTGATGGAAGTCGTCAAAATCAAAATGCCAGACCTCAACACCAAGGATCCTGAAGCCGCTTGCCGCATCCTCGCAGGAACGGCTCGCCAAATGGGACTTGAAATCGAAGGCATGTAACATTTTCGCCGGATTCGCTCAAGCGTTTCCGGCACCCGCAGGAGGGAGTTGCACTCGCAATTTCCGCCCGAACTGCTAACTAATACCAAAATGGCTAAACACCGCAGCAAACGCTACAAACAGGCAGTCGCCCTTGTCCAACCCGGCAAGAGTTACTCGCTCACCGACGCAATCAGCACCGTGAAGGGATTCCCGGCGCCGAAGTTCACACCCACTGTCACCCTTTCGTTCCACCTTGGCGTGGACCCACGGAAGAGCGACCAAATGGTCCGCGGCTCTGTGTCGCTTCCTCACGGCACCGGCCGAAATGTCCGAGTGGTCGTCTTCGCTCAAGGAGCAGCCGCCGAGGCCGCTATCGCAGCCGGAGCAGAACACGTCGGATACGAAGACCTCATCAAGCGTGTTCAAGAAGGATTCACGGACTTTGATTCGGCGATCGCAACTCCAGACGCCATGACGGAAGTCCGGAAAATCGCCCGGGTCCTCGGACCTCGTGGCCTCATGCCGAACCCAAAGACTGGCACCGTCACCGATGACACCGCCAAGGCAGTGCGCGAAGTGAAGGCCGGCCGCGTTGACTTCAAACTTGACAAAAACGGCAACGTTTCCGGATCGATCGGCAAGGCATCCTTCGAGGCCTCGCAACTTGAAGAAAATGCCCGCGCCTTCGTCGACAGTGTTGTCCGTGCCAAGCCAGCTTCCGCGAAGGGTAATTACATCCAAGCGGTGACTCTCGCAGCTTCGATGCTTCCCGGTATTCCTCTGGAAGCCGCCACCTACACCAAAACATCCGCTTAATCCACGGCCTGCCATCGCATATGAATCCTGATAAGAAAATCATCATCAACGGCCTGCTGGATCGCGTCAACGCGTCTCCTTACCTAATCGTCATCGATTACACAGGCCTCACCGTCCAACAATTCACGGAACTCCGCAATCGCCTCGGCGCAGGCGGTGCAAATTGCACGGTCGCTAAAAACAGCTACATGCGCAAAGCCCTCGCCGAAGCAGGTCTCCCTGACATCGGCGCCGATCTCATCGGTCAGATGGCCTACGTGATGGGCGATGCAGAAGTGTTCTCGGCGGCAAAGGTCATCAAGAATTTCGAAAAGGAATTCAAGAAACCTGAAATGAAGGTGGGCCTGCTTGGCAATGCAATCTTGGACGCCGAGGCGCTCAAGGCGATCGCTGACATCCCATCGCGCGAAGCGGTTCTTTCCCAACTCTTGGCAACGATCCTCGAGCCAGCGACCCGCATTGCTCGCGTGGTCAAGGCCAAGTTCGATCCAGACGGCGACGACTCGACCGAAGAAGCACCTGCTGCCGAAGCCGAAGCACCTGCTGCCGAAGCCGAAGCACCTGCTGCCGAAGCCGAAGCACCTGCTGCCGAAGCATAAACAATCTGAACTGATGGTGGCGGCGGCTCCCGTTTCCACCTGAACCCACAATGGTTCCTCGTCGGCGCAACGGCTGTTGCTCTGAAATCCCCAGAGGCTCTGGGGGCGACGATACCGAACAAGGAGAATACAAAAAATGGCTAATATTGATACACTCGTAGAAGAACTCGGCAAGCTTACCGTCTTGGAGGCTGTCGCACTTGTTAAACAACTCGAAGAACAGTGGGGCGTTTCCGCCGCTGCACCGGTTGGTGTTGCTGGTCCTGCCGCCGGTCCTGTCGAAGTTGCCGAAGAGAAGACTGAATTCGACGTCGTCCTCACGGATTGCGGCGCAAACAAGATTGCCGTCATCAAGGCAGTCCGTGAAGTCGCTCCAGGCCTTGGACTTGCTGACGCGAAGAAGCTCGTTGAGAGCGCTCCCGCGAAGATCATCGAAGGCGTCGCCAAAGACGCTGCCGAAACAGCAAAGAAAAAGCTCGAAGAGGCTGGTGCCAAAATCGAGCTGAAGTAAGATCTTTCAGACCTTCCCGGGGCAGAGTCATCTGCTCCGGGATTTTCTGTCGAAATCGACGGGAGATTCTAAATCACAAAACATTGAACCAGATTTTCCCGCCGATTCCGACCAATCCTTTCACCGCTTGATTCACCCTGCCTGAGACCGTTCGCGGCTCGGGCTCAATTTGTAAGAAGAATACCACTACACGCCATGGCTGAACGTCTCTATTTCGGGAAATTCGAAGAAGTCATCGAGCCACCGAACCTCATCGAGGTTCAAAGTCGCTCATACGATGAATTCCTCCAGAAGGAAGTGCTCCCTAGCGAGCGAGCAGATGCGGGTCTCCAAGCGGTTTTCCGCGAGGTTTTCCCGATCAAAAGCTACGATGAAGCGATCGAACTCGATTTCGTCGCCTACGACATCGAGGACCCCAAGGTCACTTCGCTGGATTCGTTGCGCAACAGCGAGAGCTTTAGCGCCGCACTTTATGTAACGTTCAAGCTCAAGGATGAGACGGGAACTAAGAAAGAGCGCGTTTACATGGGCGAATTGCCGATGATGACCCGCCGGGGAACCTTCATCATCAACGGTGCGGAACGCGTGATCGTGTCGCAGCTTCACCGCTCACCCGGGATCTGCTTTGAAACTTCACAGCACCTCAATGGTAAGCTCCTCCATTCGTTCCGCATCATTCCTGACCGCGGATCGTGGTTGGAAGTGCAGTTTGACACAAACGACCTACTCTACGTTTACCTCGACCGCCGCCGTCGCCGCCGTAAGTTCCTTGCGACCACCTTCTTGCGTGTTCTCGGCTATCCGACCGATCGTGACATTGTCAGCCACTTCTATTCTCCTGAAGGCCTTGCTCTCAGCGAGGCGATGGATGAAGGCGAACTCGGACACAAGGTGCCATTTGAAGACATTCTCGATGGCGAACTGACGGTCGCAAAGGCCTATGAGCCGCTTACGATCGGCATCGTCCGCCAACTTCTGGCGCTCGGCCACAAGTCGGTCGAAGTCATCGACGCTCGTGAAGACGAAATCCTCCTGAAGTCGCTCCGCAAGGATCCCGCGAAGGATGAGGAGTCCGCGCTCAAGGACATCTATCGCAAGCTTCGTCCAGGAGATCCACCAACCGCAGCCAACGCCCGTGCGTTGCTCAAGCGTCTCTTCTTCGACGCAAAGAAGTACGATCTCACCCGCGTAGGACGGTACAAGATCAATCAAAAGCTCGGTATCCAAGTGGATTCCGACCAGCGGATCATGGTGCCAGAGGATTTCTTGGCCGCTGTCCGCTACATCCTCAAGCTGAAAAAGGGTGATGGTGTCATCGATGACATCGACCACCTTGGATCCCGCCGCGTTCGCGCTGTCGGTGAACTTCTCGCAAACCAGTGCCGCGTCGGGCTTGCCCGCACCGAGCGCCTGGTGAAGGAGCGCATGACGTTGTTCGACGTGAACATCGAGGGGATGACGCCACAGAAGTTGATCAATCCGAAGGCGCTTTCCGCCGTAGTTCGTGACTTCTTTGGTCGTTCGCAACTTTCGCAGTTTATGGACCAAACCAACCCGCTCGCTGAGCTGACGCACAAGCGTCGTCTCTCGGCGCTTGGACCAGGCGGCCTCAATCGCGACCGCGCTGGCTTCGAGGTCCGGGACGTGCATCCGTCGCACTATGGCCGGATCTGCCCGATCGAAACCCCAGAAGGTCCGAACATCGGTCTCATCAACTCGATGTGCACCTATGCCCGCATCAATGAGTTTGGTTTCATCGAAACCCCTTATCGCCGCGTGGTCGACTCCAAGGTCACCAACGAGATCGAGTATCTCACCGCCGACCAAGAGGAAAATTTCCTCATCGCTCAGGCGAACAACCCGATCGATAAAAAAGGCGCATTCCAAACCGAACGCATCACGGCTCGTGAAAAAGGCGGTGAGTTCATCGAAGCGCTTCCATCGGAAGTGAACTACATGGACGTCTCGCCGAAGCAGCTCGTTTCGGTGGCTGCCGGCTTGATTCCGTTCCTCGAACACGATGACGCGAACCGCGCGCTGATGGGATCGAACATGCAACGCCAAGGCGTGCCGCTGCTCGTTTCGGAGTCGCCGCTGGTCGGCACCGGTCTTGAAGGCAAAGCTGCTCGCGATTCTCGCGCAGTGGTCGTTTCCGAAGCGGACGGCATTGTCGCCGCTGCCACCGCGGAAATCATCGTCACCACTCCTGATGGCAAGCTCCCAGTTTCCGAAGAAAAATTCCTCAGCGACGCGGAGTCGGTGAAAACCAATGTGGAAAAAGGCATCATGGCCTATCCGCTGCGGAAGTTCATGCGCTCAAACGCCGGCACCTGCATTAACCAAAAGCCGATCGTCAAGCTTGGTCAGAAAATCAAAAAAGGCCAAGTACTCGCGGATGGACCCAACACGGAAGACGGCGAACTCGCCATCGGCCGCAACGTCCTCGTGGCCTTCATGCCTTGGAACGGCTACAACTTCGAAGACGCCATCGTCATCTCGGAGCGTGTGGTGAAAGACGACGTTTATACTTCGATTCACATTTCGGAATTCGACGTTGCCGCTCGCGACACGAAGCTTGGTCCAGAAGAAATCACCCGTGACATTCCAAATGTCGGCGAGGATGCCCTGCGCAATCTCGACCACGACGGCATCATTCGCATCGGAGCCGAAGTGAAACCTGGCGATATCCTCGTCGGTAAGATCACTCCGAAGTCGGAAACCGAACTCGCACCCGAGGAGCGCCTGCTCCGCGCGATCTTCGGCGAAAAGGCTGCCGACGTGAAAGATACCTCGCTCCGCGTGCCATCGGGCTGCGTGGGCATCGTTCAAGACGTGCGTGTTTCGCAGAGCGGATTCGCCAAGAAGCGCGCTGAAAAAGTCGATCCAGTTGAGTTGAAGAAAACGCTCAAGAAGATCAACGACGAGCACAAGAAGCGTGCGGACAAGCTCACCGACGACCTCACCGAGCGCCTCTCTGACATCTTGTTAGGAGAAAAAATTCCGCTCGATGTGGTCAACGCACAAACCGGCGAGATCATCATTCCTGCGAATCGCAAGATCACGAAGACGCTTCTCCGCAAGCTCGCTTCGGTCCACGACCACATCGAAATCGATCCCTCACCGATCCGTAACAAGATTTTGGAGATCATCGGCTCGTTCGAAGGTCGCTTCCAAGAACTCGACACCGAGCGCGAGCGCAAACTCGATTCGCTCGAGTCAGGCGACGAAGTCGATCCAGGCGTGATCAAAGAAGTGAAGGTGTTCATCGCCGCCAAACGGAAGCTCTCGGTTGGAGACAAAATGGCCGGTCGCCACGGAAACAAGGGGGTGGTTGCCACCATCGTTCCCGAGGAAGACATGCCATTCCTTCACGACGGAACGCCGGTCGATATCTGCCTCAACCCACTCGGCGTTCCATCGCGGATGAACGTCGGTCAGGTGCTTGAGACTCACCTCGGTGTTGCGGCCAAAGCCCTCGGATTCAAGGTGGCGACACCGATTTTCGACGGCATCAAGGAAGATGTCATCTGGGACTTTATGTCCAAGGCCAAGAAGGTTGATGGAGTGAAATTCATCGGTGACAACGGCGAACTCCGCGAGCGCAAGCCCGGCGAGAAAGAAGGCCGTGGTTACACTTGGATCGGCGATGGCAAGGACGGCACCACCGGTGGCAAATCGACTCTTTATGACGGTCGCACCGGTGAAGCCTTCCACAATCCAGTCGTGGTCGGCATGATTTACATCCTGAAGCTGGGTCACTTGGTCGCGGATAAGATCCACGCCCGTGCCGTCGGCCCCTACTCGCTCGTCACCCAGCAGCCGCTCGGTGGTAAAGCGCAATACGGTGGTCAGCGCTTCGGGGAAATGGAAGTCTGGGCGCTCGAAGCGTACGGCGCCGCTTACACCCTGCAGGAACTCCTCACGGTTAAGTCGGACGACGTTCAAGGCCGCACTCGGATTTACGAGGCGATCGTCAAAGGCGACAACAACCTCGAGGCGGGCACCCCCGAATCGTTCAATGTTCTCATCAAGGAAATGCAATCCCTCGGCCTCGATGTCCGTCCGGGTCGCAAGGGTTCCACCCATGGCTCCGGCATGACCGGTGGCTTGGACGACTACTCCTTGGATGATCTCACCCTGTAATTTTAAACGCGAACCCTAACCAAGACCTAAACCGTTACTAACAACATGAGTGTCGATACCAACCTTCGCGAACTATTCGGCGTGGACGAGCGCCCAGAGGCTTTTGACCAAGTCTCGATCACCGTCGCCTCGCCAGACATCATTCGCTCCTGGTCCAAGGGCGAAGTGAAAAACCCCGAGACGATCAACTACCGGACGTTTAAGCCGGAAAAAGGCGGCCTTTTCTGCGAGCGGATCTTCGGACCCACCCGTGACTGGGAATGCGCCTGCGGCAAATACAAGCGCATCAAACACAAGGGTGTAATCTGCGACCGTTGCGGCGTGGAAGTCACCTTGAGCCGCGTCCGTCGCGAGCGCATGGGCCACATCGAATTGGCGGTCCCTGTTTCTCACATCTGGTTCTACAAGTGCATGCCATCGCGCATTGGGCTCATGCTCGACTTGAGTGCCCGCGAGTTGGAGCGCGTGATCTACTATGAAGATTACATCGTGACCGAGCCAGGCAACACGCCGCTGAAGTCGGGGGATTTGCTCACCGAGATTCAACTTCGTGAATACGAGGATGAATACGGCGACGGATCATTCCAAGCCGGCATGGGTGCCGAAGCCATCATGGAGTTGCTCCGTCAGTGCGACCTTGCTTCCCTCATTGTGGAGCTCGAAGAAGAGCTGGGCACGACCCGCTCGAAGCAAAATAAAAAGAAACTCTCGAAGCGTCTCAAGATCACCCAAGGGTTCCTCCAGTCGAGGTCGCGCCCTGAGTGGATGATCCAGACGGTTCTCCCAGTGATTCCTCCAGACTTGCGTCCGTTGGTGCCACTCGAAGGCGGTCGCTTTGCGACCTCAGATCTCAACGACCTCTACCGCCGCGTCATCAACCGCAACAACCGCCTCAAGAACCTCCTGCTCCTCAAAACGCCGGAAGTTATCATCCGCAACGAAAAGCGGATGCTCCAGGAAGCGGTCGACGCGCTCTTCGACAACGGCCGCCACGGTCGTGCCGTGACTGGCGCAGGCAACCGCCCACTCAAGTCCCTCAGCGACATGCTCAAGGGCAAAGGTGGACGTTTCCGTCAAAACCTTCTTGGAAAACGCGTCGACTACTCCGGCCGCTCGGTCATCGTCGTCGGCCCGGATCTCAAGCTCGGTCAGTGCGGTCTTCCCAAGAAGATGGCCCTCACCTTGTTCGAACCATTCATCATCCGCCGCCTCAAGGAGCTTGGCTACTGCCACACCGTGCGCTCGGCTAAGAAAATGATCGACCGCAAGACGACCGAAGTATGGGACATCCTCGCAGAGGTCACGAAGGGTCATCCGATCCTGCTCAACCGCGCACCCACGCTTCACCGTTTGTCCATTCAGGCGTTCGAGCCGAAGCTCATCGAAGGGGAGGCCATCCGCGTTCATCCACTCGTTTGTACCGCCTACAACGCGGACTTCGACGGTGACCAAATGGCCGTTCACGTTCCGCTTTCGATCGAGGCTCAGATGGAGTGCCGCCAGCTGATGCTTGCGCCGAACAACATCTTCTCGCCTGCTTCGGGTCGCCCAGTGACCGTCCCGACTCAGGATATCATTCTCGGCACATATTACCTCACCTGGGCCGGCATTCGCACCCAGAAGGATCGTGAAAAAGAGGAGCACATGCCCCTATTTGAAAACGCATCCGAGGTCGAGTTTGCACTCGCGTCCGACAAGATCGATTATCACCAGTGGATCCGCATCCGTAACCCCGACCACGGCAAGAACTCGGTCTTTGGCTACAAGGGTGAAGATCTCACCGATAAGGATCTAAAGGAATTGACTCCGCTCGAGCAGGCACTTCGCCAAGGGAAAATCATCGAAACCACCCCAGGCCGCGTTCGTTTCAACGAAATCTGGCCGTCAGGCGTCGGCTTCATCAACCACAACGTGGGCAAGAAGCAAATCGGTGACATCATCTGGCGCTGCTACCAAGTTTCCGGCAAGCCGGAAACCGTACGGGTGCTCGATGAACTCAAAAATCTCGGTTTCCGCGAAGCAACCCGCTCCGGGACTTCGATCGGAATCGTTGACATGGTCATCCCTGAGGAGAAGACCGAGGTCATCGCCAAAGCCTACGAAGAAGTCGAAAAGGTCACCAAACAATACCGCAACGGTGTCATTACCGACGGCGAACGCTACCAGAAGGTCGTGGACGTTTGGACCCAAGCCACCGACACGATCGCGAATGCGCTCTATCGGAAAATTGAACACAACGAGGGCAAGAAAAAGGCTTCGCCGTTGTTCATGATGGTCGATTCCGGCGCTCGGGGTAACAAGTCCCAGATCAAACAGCTCGGCGGTATGCGCGGTCTGATGGCCAAGCCATCCGGAGAAATCATCGAACGCCCGATCATCTCGAATTTCCGCGAGGGTCTCTCGGTGCTCGAGTATTTCATCTCGACTCACGGTGCTCGTAAGGGTCTCTCCGATACCGCTCTGAAAACGGCGGACTCCGGATACATGACTCGTAAACTGGTGGACGTGGCCCAAGATGTGATCGTGTTCAAGCAGGATTGCGGAACCGCGAACGGCATCACCGTCGCCGCGATTTATGACGGCGACGAAGAGTCGGCCTCGCTTTCCACACGTATCTACGGCCGTGTTTCCTGTGAGCAAATCAAGGATCCGGTAACCGGCAGCATCTTGGTAGAAGTCGATGACGTCATCAATGAAGTCCAAGCCCGCTCGCTCGAAAACATCGGCGTTCTCAAGCTGAAGATCCGTTCGGTTCTCACTTGCGAAGCGGAGCGCGGCTGCTGTGCGAATTGCTACGGCCTCAACCTCGCCACCGGACTTCCGGTGAAAATCGGCGAAGCGGTCGGCATCATCGCGGCTCAGTCGATCGGCGAACCCGGAACTCAGCTCACCATGCGGACCTTCCACGTCGGTGGTGTGGCCGCCGCGACATTCAAACAGCCGATCATCAAGGCGAAGAACAGCGGACGCATCGTCTACAAGGACATGCGCACGGTGCAAGACGTCGATGGCCATTGGGTCGTGCTCAACAAGAACAGCACCATTTCGATCCGCGATAGCGCTGGGCTTGAATTGGAAAGCCACATGATCGTCATCGGTTCCGTCATTTCCGTGAAGGATGGTGAGGACGTCAAGAAGGGCGACACCGTGGTCACTTGGGATCCATACAACGTGCCGATCCTTACCGAGAAAAATGGTAAGGTCGAACTCCGCGACATGATCTCCGGTATCACCGTGACCAACGAGACTGACAAGGAAACCGGCAAAAAGGGAATGGTCGTCACCGAGCACAAGGAAGACCTCCACCCGCAAGTGGTCATCATCGATGAGAAGACCAAAGAGGTTAAAGCAAGCTACTCGATCCCGGTTGGCGCTCACCTTTCTGTCAAGGAAGGCCAAGTCATCACCGCGGGTACGCAGATCGCGAAGACTCCACGTAAAGTGGCACGCACCAAGGACATCACCGGTGGTCTTCCACGGGTGGCCGAGCTTTTCGAAGCTCGCAAGCCGAAGGACGCATGCGTCATCGCCAAGATCGAAGGCAGCATCTCTTACGGCGGCAATGTCCGTGGCAAGAAGAAGGTCATCATCACCCATGCAGAAACGGGCGAACAAGTCGATCACTTGGTCCCGATGGGCAAGCACATTGTGGTCACCGAAGGCGACGTCGTCAAACGCGGCGACCAAATCACCGAAGGCCCCGTGTCGCCGGAAGATTTACTCGAAGCTTGCGGTGCTCAAGAACTCCAAGAGCATTTGGTCAACGAGGTGCAATCGGTATACCGCGTCCAAGGCGTGGAAATTAACGACAAGCACATCGAGGTCATTGTTCGTCAAATGCTCCGGAAGGTGAAGATCACCGACCCGGGTGATGCCGATCAGTACCTCTGGGGTGACCAAGTGGACCGCTCGAACTTCAAGCGCATCAACGCGGAAATCATCGTAAATGGTGGCAAGCCTGCCGAAGGTGAGCCTGTCCTTTTGGGGATCACCAAGGCTTCGCTTGAAACCGACTCGTTCATCTCCGCGGCTTCCTTCCAAGACACCACCCGTGTCTTGACCGAAGCGGCGACTCTCGGACGCGTCGACTACCTCAGCGGTTTCAAGGAAAACGTAATCATGGGTCACCTGATCCCTGCCGGAACCGGATTCTATCACCACCGCGAGTCGGAGTTCGAGTTCACCGTGGAGGAGCCAGAGCCGATCCTTCCGGTCAAGGAAACCTTCGAGGACGACGAGGACGTGGCAACCGCCTAATCCCCTCAGCGAAAACGAATCAACGAAGACCCCGGCCTGCTTCTGAGCAGCCGGGGTTTTTTGTGCCACACCTGGTAAGGCGTGCTGACGGGCTTCTGTTAGGCTCCATCGACAAGGGCAGAGGGTGCCAGCACTCATGGCATGAAATCCGATGACTTCATGCCGATAATTTAAGAGACTGGTTTCATCTGAGTGTCATTCATTTTGACGCAATGAGGAACGCGGGAATTACCAACAATCTGCCTTGACACTGTAGTGCACCTCGGGTCAATTTTCTCGCCCGCCAGTATGCAGCGAAAAACCCAATATTTCCCCACGCGTTTTACTGCAATTTTTTCATGCCTTCTGGGTGTATTGGCGCTGGATGGACTCCGTGCGCAACCCGCTCCAGCGGCCCCCGCAGCACCAGTTTCGCCTGCGGCGTTGAATCGCTTGTTTACTGAAGCGGAGGAGTCATTCACCGCAAAAGATTATCCGACGGCGGTTACGAAAATCACCGAGTTGCTGACGGCGCTGGGACCGAATAAGGACGCGCCGCTTGAGCTACTTTATTTCAACAAGGCGCTTGCCAGTCTTCTGTCCTCTAATGCCGTCGAGGCGGAGGTCGCATTTGCGGATTATTTGCAGCGTTTTCCAAAAGGTGAGTACGCGAGCCGTTGTTATCTCGGGATTGGGCGTGCTTGCATCGACCAGAACACCCCAGAGAAAAAAGAGCAGGCGGTGCAAGCGCTTCGTAGCGCAGCCCAAGACCCGAAGTACCGCTCGGAAGCCGGTCTCTGGCTTGGCCAAGTCTACAACGACCTCGGTAGACGCGAGGAAGCTCTCGAAGTCTTCAAGAGTCTCATGGGCTCGGACATTCGTACACCTCAGCAGACGACCGCAGCGGTGGAAGTGATTCGACTGCTTGCAGATGCCGGAAACCAAGAAGACTTCGTGTCCTACCTGAGCCGCTTGAGTGACCAAGCGGGTATCCGTGATGCGATTGCATGGTACGCCAACCAACTGATCGTCCGTGGGGATGAGCTGGTGGGAACTCAATCGTACGATTCCGCTCTCGCGATTTACCGCGCGGTGCCGCCACGCAGCCAGATCATAGCGATCCAGAAGGTGTCGCTGGAATCGCAGCGTAAGATTCTGAAAGTTCTTGAGAGTCGGGTCGAACTCGAAAAGACCAAGCCCTTGGGCCAACGCTCATCGGCATCAGAGCTGGTCAATGGTCTCAAACCCGCTATCGAACTGGCGGCAAAAGCGCTTCAATCGGTCGAGGAAAAGACCGATCTCGATGCCACCCTGATCATGCGCCGTGGCCGCTGCCTTTACTATCTTGAGCGCTACGAAGAAGCACTCGTCTGCTTCAGGACGATCCGCAACAAATACGCCTCCGCGTCCGACGCCAAGTCTGCGGCCTACGCGGAGATCATCATCACTAACGAGCTGAAAAATATCCCCCTGCTCAAATCCCTCTGTGACGACTATGTGCGAAAATACCCGACCGCCGACAACGTCGAACAAGTGGCATCTCTCTCAGGTGAGGTACTTGTCCAAACTGGAAATTGGGCAGAAGTCGGTACCCTCTATCGTGGATTAGAAGCAAAGTTCCCAGACTCTGCCAACCTCGACCGTTTCACGTTTTTCCAAGGACTTGCATGGTTCCAAGATGGCAATTTTAAAGAAGCCACCACATTCTTTAATAAGATCATCAAAAATTTTCCTGACAGCTCGATCAATGAAAACGCGCACTATTATGTCGCGATGGCGAATTTCCTAACCAACAACTACAAGGAAACGCTCAAGTCTTGTAAGGAATACCTCACGAAATTCCCCGATGGAAGATACGCTGGCGACATGCGTTATCGGCTCGCATTCATCGACTTCAATGACAAAGACGTCGATCAGACGGACAAAATCATCCGCGATCTCACCCAATTCCTCAACGAGCATCCTGACGATGCTTCTGCGGGCTCGATGTACTGCCTGCTCGCTGACACCTACAAGAAGAAGAACTCAGACAAGGCGGATCAACTCGCCAAGTTCCAAGCGAGTGCGTTGGAGGCATACAAGAAAGCGGTTTGGGCAGAAACTCCCGACGACGTCATCCAGTATGCATTGGATTCGGCCACGACCCTGCTTTCGGGCAACAAAGACTTTGCTGGGATCGCCACGCTTCATGCGGAGTTTCTCAAGCGCAAGCCTGATAGCCCGTTGGCTTTGCTTTCGGCATCGTGGGTCGCGAAAATGAAAACTCGCGAAGGGAAGGCTGACGAAGCAGCAGAAATGCTAGCAAGTTCCCTCAAATCGCGGATCGCGAATCCAAATGCCGAACAAGTAGAGTTCCTGATCGATGAGCTGGTCAAAACCTTGGTTCCTCGCAAAAAAGCCAACGAAATTGATGTCGATGCCGTCGACAAGCAACTCGTCGATATTCTCAACAAGGCCACTGCGGAGCGTGAGAATGCCACGACCAACGCGCGGCTTTATTACGCTCGTGCCCGCCTCGCTCAATTGCTCAAACGGCCAGACCGCTCGGATCTCTATTTGAAGGGCATCGCCACGATCAACGCCAAGGACCCAGCGGTACTGAGCCCTGCATTGTTGGCAGTCTCGGGCGAGATTCTTCTCAAGCTGGGTGATTTCGATGGGGCGACCGCCATGTTCCAGAGGCTGGTGGATCGTCACCGTGAGGGTATGTTTGCCGATGCTGGACCCGTGGGCTTGGGCTATGTAGCACTGGCGCGCAAACAACCGGCCGAGGCCTTGAAGATTTTTGAAGACGCACTGGCGCAGAACCCTGGGATGTCGCGCTTCAAGGAAACCACACTTGGCAAGTTGCAAGCCCTGGTCGCGCTTGACCAGTTGGACGCCGCTGAGAAGCTCGCGCTCCAAGTGGTTGGAGACAAAATGTTCCGCGGTGAAATGGCGGGCAAAGCTTACATTTTCCTCGGTAAGATCTATCGGGCACAAAGTGCGAAAGCTGCTGAAAATGATGCCAAACTCGAATTGCTCAAAAAAGCACACGGTACCTACCAGAGAGTGTACGTCGCTTATCAGAGCACTCCGGAGGTTTGTGCTGAAGCGTATTGGCAGGCCTACGAAACTGCCGGAGACCTTGGCAACAAGACGCTTGCCGATGAAACAATCCGCGCTCTGGCCGCCAACCAGAAACTCAAAAACACCGAGCGCTTCAAGAAAGCCAGCGAGCTCATCAAGTGAATTTCAGACCTATGACACCTTCATCGCGCCCAATCCGCTCCGCCTTGTTCCTTGGCGCGGTCGCCATGCTGCCCCTGTCGTTGGCAAATGCGGCCGAGCCGATCCGCATCGTGTTCCAGAATGGCCGCTCGGTGCCTGTCTCTGCTGTCATTCTTCAAAATGATAGTCTGGTGATGCAGGCGGTCGCCGAAGGCTTCGGGCCTGGTCAAACTTTTCCCTTGGCCAGCGCAGATCACGTTTACGGCGAGCGCCCAGCCGAGCTCGACCCCGCCATCGCATTGGTGCTCATGAGTCGCCCAGGCGATGCCCTCAAACCCTTGGAAGGACTACTCGCATCGCAGAGAGTCACCGCCAGGATCCCTGGAAATTTCTGGTTAGAAACGGCTCGTGCGGCGTTGGTAGCTTATGCCTTGAATGGCGACGCGGCGAAGTGCGTGGAAATCGGCAAACAAATTTCCGAAGCAACACCTGTCCAAGGGATCGACCCATTTGTTGTGCTTGGCAAGGCCCTGCTTGCGCCAGTTTCCACTAGCACCAGTGACCGTGAAGTCGCCTTCCGCGATCTAACCACTGATAATTTGCCAGCCGATGTCGGAGCCTACGCCTCACTCCTACGAGCGGAGTTGCTCGATACCAGTAAGCGCGATAGCGACCCTGCGAAGGCGCTCCAGCAAGAAAACGAAATTCTTGAGGCTTACCTCACGGTGCCGTGCCTATTCCCATCCGGTGGCATGGTGCTTAACGCCGTTGCCGAACTGAAGGCAGCGCAAATTCTTGCCACTCGTGGCCGCCGTGAAGAGGCGGTTGCACTCCTCAAGTCGTGCATTCGCAATTCCTCCGGAACCTTGGTCGCCGTGGAAGCCACTAAACGTCTTGATAGCCTCAAATAAACTAGCCTGTTCATTTATCACCCAACTCTCTAATTTAATTCTATGAAAAAAGCCATTCAAAAAGCCGTCTACGCGGCGCTCGTGTTTCTTCCGATGTCCGCATTCGCTGCGGAGGCTGCCAAAGCAGGAGAAGTGAAAAAAACCTTCATCGACGTTCTTGCCGAAGGTGGATGGTGCATGTGGCCAATCGGCGGCTTCTCGATCGCAACGGTCTGGCTGATCATTGACATCTGGATGCGCACCAACGACAAGAAAATGGTTCCTGCCGAGGATGTTTCCATCGCTCAACAATCGTTTCTCGCGGGCGACTACGTCGGGGCTTACCAAGCGATGAAGGCGCTTAACAGCCCATTTGCGAATGTGGTTCGCTCGGCGCTTTCTTCGATTGGCTATGGCAAGGCAGCAACGGAAGAGGCGCTCGTTGCCGAGGTGGACAAGGTAAATTCCAAGCTCCAAACTCGGATCAACTACCTTTCCGTCATTGGTGTTTGTACGCCGATGGTGGGTCTCCTCGGAACGGTCTCGGGTATGCGGGGTGCCTTTGCCAGCCTCGGGTCTGCGGGCATCGGCGATCCAGCGTCGCTTTCTGGTCACATCGGCGAGGTTCTCATCGCTACCGCTGCGGGTCTCTTCATCGCGATTCCTGCTTTCATGGGGTTCTATTTCCTCCGCAACAAACTGCAGGCTGGGGTTCATCATCTTGAGGAGGAATCCAGCCGTTTGTTCCGCAACGCGCCATACGAGTATTTGAAGGATGCCGATGTGGGTCAGGAAGAAACATTCGCTGCTCTGCCAAACTGGGTGCAAGGTCAGCAAGGTGCCTGAGTTGCCTCATCGGCGCAAATCCTAACACTTAACACAAAAAACCATGGCCGGCGGCGGAGGAGGAGGAGAGAGCGGGGAACCCGAGTTCCAAATTGCTCCTATGATCGATGTGCTGCTCGTGCTGCTCATTTTCTTCATGAGCATCACCTCGGCCGAGGTGCTGAAAGTGGATAAAAAAATCACGCTCCCTATTTCGGCCCATGCCAAAAAGCGGGATCCAGAAATGTCCAAGCACGAGATTGCCATCAATATCCGCTGGGATTCCAAACAAAATAAATCGCTGCTCTTGGTCGATGATATCGCCTATCCCGCTATTTCAGATCTCATCCCTTACCTCAAAGAACGCCGGGCGAAGGATGACAAACTGCGGGTAGTGATCCGAGGTGATAAGTTGCTCCCAGCAATCGAAGTTCAGCGGGTGATGAACCTTGTCGGTGAAGGCGGGATTGCCGATATTTCATTCGCTGCTTCTAACAAATAATTCTCATGAGCCGCCGCAGCAAAAGAAAGCTATCCGGAGAAGTGAATCTAGGTTTCCAGATTGCGCCGATGATCGACGTGGTCTTTGTGATCATGCTGTACTTCATGGTCATGGCGGGTGCCGTTCAGGTAGAGAACGCCCATAACACGAAGTTACCAGGAACCGTGGCGACGGAGACGGATACGCCGATGCCAGATGAAATCGCCGTCCGGATTGAGGATGATGGCCAAGTGTACCTCAACGACGATCCGCTCGATACGCCGGAGGCAAAGCAACTGCCAGAGTTCACCAATAACCTCAAGCAGCTCCACGACAGCAGTATGGCCTCGAAGTCTGAGGTGCTAGTCACAATCTACGCCAACGAACTTGCTCGCTACGAGCGGGTGGTCGACGTGCTCGATGCCCTCAGCCGTGCAGAGATTTCTAATGTGACTTTCCAAGCAGGAAGTCCTGAATAACTTTAACTTCTCGCAGATCGCCCAACCCAATCACGACCATGGAACTTTACGACAGCGAAGGAAATCTCATCCAAGTCAAGGAGCGCAAGATGGGCCTCTGGGCAAAAATCGGCGGTGGCTCGTTGATGTTTGCGGCGTTGTTTCACGTGGTGTTGCTGGTTGTTGGTGGGTTTTGGATTTTCCAAGTCATCCGGGAGCCCGAAAAGAAGGTGGATTTCATGCCACCCGGCGGCGGCGGCGGTGAACGTGGAGCCGAACACCAAGTTCAACAGAAAAAGCGTGCGCAAATCACCCCAACGACCAATGCCAAACGCGTCTTCGCCGAGGGAGCTCAAGCGTCGTACTCGATCCCTGAGCAAGGTGATAGTTTTGGTGAGATGTCGACGCTCAGTTCGCTGAGTGGCGGTGGGATGTCGGGCGGCCTGGGAGGCTCTGGCAGCGGTGCAGGATTTGGCAAGGGGGCAGGTGCTGGCGGAGGTCTCGGTATGGGCGCTGGCGCCGGAAAACTTTTCGGCCTGATCCCAGAGACGATGCGCAAACGATGCTCAAAGGAGGATCGCATGGCCCGTCTCGCCGAGAACGGTGGAACTCCAGCATGC
>Ga0164294_10000274_pt1 | contig 47983 bp, 76 predicted proteins | sample GEODES005metaG_FD_111479 | JGI IMG/M metagenome (GOLD analysis project Ga0164294, IMG submission 111479) | Oligotrophic lake water microbial communities from Sparkling Lake, Wisconsin, USA - GEODES005 metaG | ecosystem: Environmental > Aquatic > Freshwater > Lake | place: USA: Sparkling Lake... | reverse complement strand
AGAAGCATTTCGGTAGGACACGGTAAATCAAACCCCGAGTCTGGATAAGGGGAAGAGATTTTGCTGTTATGATCATCCACTTTAGCCTTGTACCACCCGATGACCTCTGGATCGTCGGAAATAACATGGATGTTCATGATATACTTCATACACCTATCTATGTTGTATTGTTTATATTATTTAAATACAACTTATTTATGACACACTATGACAATCTGTTTGGCGATGATCGTAAAGGACGAAAGTCATGTCATTCTGGACACTTTAAAAAATATCATCGATCATATACCAATTGATTACTGGGTCATTTCGGATACAGGATCCAGCGACAACACGATGGACATCATTCAAACCTTTTTTCGAGAACACCGTATACAGGGAGAACTCATTCAACGTCCATGGGTCGATTTTTCACACAACCGTAATGAAGTACTTCATCATGCCTTTCAAAAGACGGATTATTTATTGATGTTTGATGCCGATGATGCGTTTGTAGGAACGTTCAAACTTCCTCATCCGATGATCGAAGATGCGTATTTATTGACATTTGGGGAAGGAATGACGTACCCTAGACCCGCTCTCATAAGCAATCGTAAAGAATGGCGGTATGAAGGTATATTGCACGAGACGTTGGAGCATCCTGGAAATGAAAAACGGGTAGGGTGTCCAATTGAAGGAAAATATTACATTCTCTCGGGAAGAACAGGGAATCGAAACAAGAATCCGAGAAAGTATGAGGACGATGCAGAATTATTGGAACGCGCCATCATAACCGAAAATAACCCTGTTCTTAAACATCGATACATGTATTACTGTGCCCAGAGTTATCGAGATTGTCAGGACGTTCAAAACTCGATACGGATGTATACAGCATTCTTGGACTCCAACGGAAACCCTGCGGAAAAATATTTAGCGTGCATGGAACTTGCTAAACTTCATTTGGGAAAGAATCAGTTTGATGTAGCACAAACCTATTTCTGTCGAACGGTTCAATATGAACCCGAGCGGATCGAAGGAATCGTCATGTTGATGGAAAAATTATTTGAACAAAAAAATTATCTGATCATTAATGCGTTGTATCACCGATTCAAAGGATACAATCACAAACAAACGTATAAAACATTTTTCATCGCGGATCTGTACGATTATGTCATGGAAGCTTACAATTCGGTAAGTGCCTCGGTCGTAGGCGATCATGTTTCGGGATATGAATGTTGTAAAAAGGTCATCATGTACTCGAAGAATCAAAACAACGTGGAAACCTGTACAAAAAATTTAATGTTTTACAAAACTCATTTGGATAAGGATCCTGCCTTTAAAGCGTATCTAGAAACTAAGAGGACTTAATCGTATACACTCCACTTTCTTTGGTCCATTTTGCGTAAATGGATGGATTCGGCTTATTCTTGAGAACGTCTTCAGTCTTGTATACATTCCCCTGAGAATCAATATAGTGCACGATTCCATTAAAGTCCTCGGCCCATACTTCCATCTTGGTATGGGGCCGAACTTGTTCGATGTCCGAAATGACTCCATGCGGTATACCCTTGCAGTGAGTCCCGCAACAATCACTTCCTTCTTTCTTTCGTCGGGTACATCTCTCTCCACTTGCACGCCGTGCACTACACCGCTCATCTGTAGGTACGCTGTTTTTACTTCTCTTACGTTTAATCATATCCTCTAAGGTAGGAAGAGGAATGACTTTGATGGAATCCGTTGCCTCTTCTAAAGAGGAAGACTGGGAGAGTATACGCAAGATGTCTTCGCGAAACGAGGACATGTTGGACGATGCCTTCTGAATAAGTTTCTGATCCATGACACCGATGATAAGAAAGTATAGCTATATCAATTTAAACCGATAGAAAGATATTGTAGAATGAAGGTGGCGGAATGGGACGAATCTAAATATTTAGTTCTGTCCTCGTTATCCTTTCTTCTTCCTTGTGTATATGCGTATACGCAAGAATTGTATCTCCATTCTGCGATGATAGGGATCTGTACGATCGCCTCCATTAATTTTTGGAGAGATGCAGTGTACTCTTATCGCCGAACGATAGATGTGGTCTGTTCTCGATGCAGTCTTGTATGGGGACTATGCGGATGTGCGTATACAGGAATTTCATGGATCTATGTAGCCGAAATGGCAATCAGTATTGGAGGGTCTTATGCACTATCGAAGATACGATATCGTCAAAAACATCCTCGATGGGTCTATTATCATGTTGCCTTTCATCTGATTACCACCGGCCATGTTTTATGCGGATTATATGTATTAAAACGGTATAAATGAAAATCGGTCTTTTTGTGTATATGTCCATCGTCGACCTTAAAGATAAGCTTGAGAAAATGAATAAGGCTCAACAAATCGAACTTGCTCGTATGCTCATTCATGAATATCGAGTGACCTATGACGAGAATCAGAATGGTATTTTCATTAACATGTCGGAATTGCCTCCCAGTATTCTCGATAAAATACGTTCTTTCTTGAAGTATATTGAACTTCAAGAAGAAAACATTAGTAACGTTGAGCGCGAAATGAATGGGCTTAAAGATACATTTTTTAAAACAGAGTAGGAATGGAAATATTTGCCTTTTCAAAAGCAAATATTGACTTCGTTCAACGACCTACGTTATCGGAATCCTTTCGTCGTATTGGACCCGCTCCCTGTTGGATTGTGATAGGGCGTGTTTGTTATCATGTACATGAAGTCCCCGAATACATTCTGTATCGAGATCTTCCGATGCCTGCTCGATATCGTGGAGTAGTGGACAATCATCTCCATATCACCTGCATGAAGAAGCCGCTCTATGCAATGACGGCGTATACTCATGCAGATTTGTGTGGAATGTCGACTCGATTGAATCTTCCGGTGGGAACAAAAACGTTCATGTATGCACAAATTAAGGACGAAATCGTCAAAAGTGAAGAGGTTGTAAAAAAATTGATCCAAGGTTTTTCAGGAACAGGATAGACATTATGGCTCTCTTTCTTAACGCCGTGTCTGATGACCTCGCGACCTCCGTCAACCTCGGCAACCCGAAGGTGAACGCTAGCGGAGGAAAGAACATTCCGATGTTTAACAAAGCAGCTCGAAGCATCCTCAAGTTCTCCACACCGGAGATGACGACATGGGGTATCAACGAGAACGATTTCGACGGTACAGGTAAGAAGTCCTACGACATGAGTCTTCAGTTCCCCTCGCCGGAGTACGCCAACGCAGATTCGACGGCGTTCTTAGAGAATGTCAAGCGTCTTCAGGACTTTGTACTACAAGAGGCGGTCGTCAACGCGAAGAAGTGGTTCGGTAAGCCGCATACGAAGGATGTGGTCGAGGCGCTGTTCTCACCGCTTCTTCGATACCCGAAGAATAAGGAGACGGAGGAAGTGGATTACACGAAGGCGCCTTCACTTCGAGTCAAGATCCCGTATTGGGACAATAAGTTTGCAGTAGAGATCTACAATACGGCAGGGACACTTGTCTTCCCGAAGGAGGGTGTCGGTATTTGCGCGACCGTGCCGAAGGGATCACAAGCAAAGACGCTCATTCAGGCAGGCGGTGTATGGTTTGCAGGAGGTAAGTTCGGGGTTACGCTACGCGTGGTTCAGGTGGTGGTAAAGCCGAAGCCGAGTCTTGAGTCAGGGGTGTGTCATCTATTGAGTCCGGCTGACGCATCAGAGGCACCTGTTCCACAGGAGCTTCCTCCTCCAACGGACGTGGAGTCAGATGAGGACCCTGAGCAGGAGTACTCAGCTCCGGTGCAGACTGAACCTCCGGCGGAGCAGACTTCGGATCCGGCATCTCTCCCACCTCCACCGGTAAAGGGGCGGAAGAAGGTGGTGAAGACGGATGCATAAGCTTCTGGAGTTGCTCGTACTCAACTACATATTCAAACAATCGGAACACCGAGGCACATACATCTTTTTTGATGTGAATGTATTCATTTATTTTTTTTCGGGCATCTGGCAACAACAAGGAGGCTTCCTCGGGTGAGACCATCGCAAGAGCATGAATGACGGCCATCAATTTCTCTTTTTCATCCTCCATAAATTCCTTGTATCGTTTGAGAGAAATGGCATAATGGACATAGATTGAATCGGAATGTTCATTCGAGACCATCTCATTTTTATATTCTCGAATGAATTCGGGATGTTGATGAATATGATCATCGATCGCATTCATGTTATGGATACAGTCTTGAAGGGTGTCCACCTTGGATAACTCAACGGCTCTTGTGTACATGTGCATGAGCAATACCCCCTGACGTACTAAAAACTCGACTTCGTTGATGTCCGTATCACCGAGTTGATCGTGAATCGTTCCGGTCATGTTGTTTAATACTTGCGTACATTTATCTTGGGTCCACTCCATATACTATATACATATTAAATTGACATAAACGAATCGAATCTAAGTAGATATGAATGGACTGGTGGGATTCAAAGCCAGTAGTACCAGAAACCTACGTGGATAATGTTTGCAAAAACTGTCAATCGGAGATGCGACCGGACGAAGGCTTTTACACCTGTTCCAACCCAAAATGCGGTATCATCGAAACGAAACGGGTCGATTTTACTCCTGAATGGAACTGTTATGGAGAAGACGGTTCGATGAAACCGGTTCGGTGTGGTATGCCGATCAATCCGCTTCTTCAAGAATCCTCGATCGGATGTAAGGTTCTGTGTCATGGACCTACGTCATTCAAGATGTTGAAGATTGCGCGATATGCGGATTGGCATTCCATGCCATACAAAGAAAAGACCCAGTATGACGATTTTCAGTTGATTTCGATCATGGCAGGAAATGCGTCCATTTCTAAAATGATTGTGAATGAAGCCTGTTCCTATTATAAGATTATCTCTGAACATCAATCCTTTCGTGGATTAAACCGAGATGGGATCATCGCCGCCTCGATTTATATTGCCTGTCGTATCAAAAACATTCCTCGGACTTCCAAAGAGATTGCCAAGATCTTTAATTTGGATACGACGAGTGCGACCAAAGGATGTAAGAATGCGATGACGATCATTAATGAGCTTGAAAAAGACATTCCCTTTGAAGAGAAGACTCATTATTCGGAGACGAGTCCTTCTTCCTTTATTGAACGATATTGCAGTCTTCTTCATATCAATTCCGAGCTGACAAAATTAGCGATGTTTATTGCTCACAAGATTACTCAAAACAATCTTGTGCCTGAAAATACACCTCATTCGGTTGCAGCCGGAATCATCTATTTAATGTCGGTCGAGTTCAATCTCAAGATTACGCCTCGACACATCCATGAGATTAGCAATACAAGTGAGGTAACCATCTCCAAATGTTATAAGAAGATGGATGCGGTTAAACAAATGCTCATACCTAAAGTCATGTATACGAAATACTCATCGTAGGGTGGGGTTGACACACTGGGATTCGGTCGAATAGGATTGAGAACTACACTGAGAAGAATCGACACGAACACAGTTTCGTACACCTTTCCATTCTCCTACATAACAATATTCTGTTTCCGGTTTAGGAGGAGGTACTTCTTCTTTATTGACTTCTAATTTAGGACCGATCGTGGCTTCCGGTGGTTTTGCCATTAATTCCATACTCATTTTTGTTAGATCAAACAATTTGATAAAAAGAGGATAATAGGGTCGAAGCATCAACACGATGACAATCAGGATGAAGAGTGCTATGGCCCATTTCAAATACCCATTTGATTCGGGTTCTTGTGCTGGAGCTGGTGCTGCTGGTGCTGGTGCTGCTGGAGCTGGCTGAATGGCAGGAACTGGCGCAATCTCCATATATACATTAATCACCATATAAAAATAATACGACTAACTACGTAGATGGAGCTATCTTTTTTCAAGGCATGGGAAGGCGAATTTGACCATAACAATCTATACCAACTTACATGGTTAAGGCATCATTATCCTCAATCCTTTAAGCCAATTTCATACCCCATTCATCGAAATACAGGCGTCCTTGTACATGATGTATACACGAATAAACAAAATGAAATTCTTTTGGACACGCTGATGGATTGTGCACTTTCTAAAGAGGAATTGAACATGTTATTTTTATCTGCGTATACAGAACCGCCTTCTTCTATAGGAATTCAATACCGCCATGGAATCCTTCGAATGGGATATAAACCTGCATAAAAAAGATTTCGTATACTTATGGGAAATTGTATGTCTACGCTTCGACCTCCAAAAATAAAAATAAGGCGCTAATATATGTTTCTCTTCGAGACGCTCTCGCGTGAAAACTGTGTTGCCTTTTTAATTCTTTCGGTCATTTCATTCGCGGCCTTTATCGTACTGTTTTTATTTGCTCTCACGGCGGCCAAGAATAAGTCGGTCTACTTCATCGCATCCCTGAGTCCTCTGTTTATGTACTACCTGTATCTGATGTGGTATTCGATGTGCGTCAGTTCCCTCAAGTAAATATTTATACGGTATAATATGAGTAAAGAAGTGAAAATAGATCCCCATTTATTTGAAACTAAAAAACAAAAACCTAAAACTCGAAAATCCAAAAAGGAACTCCTCCAGGAACTTAGTGGCGATCATGTAAAGGATCTTGAGGAGCTTACGCATACACCGCCGGTGAGACCGCGATCCATCTTAAAAAATACAACCGAGAAGAAGTATAGTTCTTTTGGAAAGAAGAACAATACAGTCCGCATCTTTATCAAAGATAAGGATGAATATGCAAAGATTGAATCCGACAAAAAGAAATTAAATCGGCACTCGATGACCCAAGTAAGAAACTATTTGAAAACAAGAAAACTGTATACAGTAGGTTCTACTGCCCCAGATGATCTCTTAAGAGAAATTTATATCAATACGCATCTTACAGGAAATGTGGAGAATTCAAATCCACAAACATTACTTCAAAACTTTTTAAAGGATGGTCACTGTGAAAGTATGGATGAACTTGGAGGAGGGTAGTCTCCGGTAAATGTATGGACGGTCCCCTTGACGGAATCATGAATTCCTGCTAATAATTCAAGTGCCAAAAAAGTACCGCCACGCCTCGTTTTTCTTTTCATTCTAGGCTTTCGTTTTCGGTATCGCCTACTTTTCATAGTATAGAAGATTATTTTATTCAAGTATACTATGAAATTTTACGACAAACTGTGCAAACCCGCTCAACTGTACCTTCTGATTTCGTTAGTGGTCTATGTCATGATTTTAATTCAGAATATTGCCTCACCGGATCGGTTTTCTCTAGGACCTTATTCCTGCATGCATGACAACCAGCCCCTTGTCATGGTCGGCCAGCTGATCTATATCGCGTTCTGGACATGGTTGCTCAACATGATCTGCAAGATCAACACCGGCATTAGCTGGCTGATTGTTCTGTTCCCCTTCATTCTATTCTTCATTATCTTCTTGGCGGTCGTCTTTAACGGTCGTGAAGGGATGGAAGTAGAGGAAGAAGAAGAGGAAGGAATGAAAGATAAAAAGGAGGTTTCTCCTGTAGATAGCCTCTCGAATATAGGAGTGGTTTAACAAGGTATGATCGATTCATTATTCGTAATTCCATCCCATGTAATCGAGTTTTGTTTTGCCCATCGCTTCTTTTTACAGAGAGAATTTGAATTTTTATCACTAAATTCACCTGACATGACCTCTACATTATTTGGAGCAGTAGGGGGATAAATATCAGGTCGAATACATGTGGTCCCCTCTAAGGTATAAAAGTCTGGACACTGATTGATGATTGGAGGAAAGGTTGTGTATCGAGCTCTGTACGTAGTATAGGACATGAGAGCCAAACATACAGCTAGCACAAGAAACATGACACCTGCAATTTTTTGTTGAACCGGTCCAATTTCCATAATCTATGGCGTTATTTTTTATCGATAGTATGTATGCAAGCAAACGGACGTGTTAATATCTTAACTCCTCCGAATCCGATGATGTTGTACGATAAACCTCAATACGTTTCCAATTATGCAGATGCCATGAATGGAAACTGGGAAAATACCCAATTGTCTCGATCCTATTTTTCTCCTGAAAATCAACAAATCTTACAAAATGGAATACGCGCCGGTGTCTACGAAAAATCTCAGGGTGCCTATGTCGTCTCTCAACAGTCGGATACTCAACTAAAAATGATCATGAGAGCCATCTTTTTAGAACATTCCAAAAATTTACCTACAGGGATTAAAGAACAGATCCACGACTTAAACCAACTTGTCCTTAAACACTGTATACCTAAGGTATACTCGGAGGCCAAATCCTATCTTATTTATTTACAAGATGCGAGTACACTGGCCGTCCCGATGAGAGTCCCTATACATCAATCGACCAAACAAACATTAGAATTGAAGCCTTTTTTTTAACCTGTATACTTTAAATGAATGCAAATTTTACTTCTCAAAAGAATGCTCTAGATGATTCATTTACAGAAAAACTAGATGAATTGATGTCCATTTACGGAGAATCGAAAACAAGGGACGATGGAAGAATCGATGTCAAAATGGAAGAACTTAGAAATATCATCGATCAAATGACGGCATTAAGAGAAGATATCATACGGGAAATTAGAGAAACCAATAGTGCAATTCTTGTTTCTTCTGCACGAGCCAAGGAGATGGATTCCCTCAAGGATGAGATGAAGGATTCTAATCTAGCCAACATGGTTCTTACGGCAGATCAGCAAATGGATGATGCTAAATCGTTGTTTGATCATCATCGTATTTTACTGTTGGTCAAGGTAGGTATCGTACTTCTCATTTTGATAAAGGGGAACGAGATTTTCGAGTCATATCGACTCGTTTTTGCAGGCGCTTCGTTGGCTTGTATTTTCGCTTATATGATGTTTGTTTTCTTTTTCTAAGCAGTCCAAAAGGGAGTTGTTTGACTGCCTCTTTCTCGGCAGCGGAATGCTGTCTTGCTAAGGTAAACCCACTCTTAATGGCTTCAGGGTCTCCATAATCCACATTCAAATATCGACATCCTTGGTCAATCAGATTTACATATTCAAATCCCAAATTAAAAAAGTATCTAAGGATATGAACTAAATCGGTTCGTTCATATCGTGCAATCCCAGTCGTCTCGCTAGAAATTCTCGTCCCAAAGGGCATATCCCGTTTTCCAAGTTTTCGACAGAGCATTTGGGAAACCTCTACATTCATGAGATTTCGTCTTTGAAGGTCAGCAAATCCTACCCTTAATTTACGTCTCAACAGATGATCTGGAGGCTTCCATTGTACTTCGATCATGCCATCGTCATATGCATTATGAAACGCTTCATATTGTTCGTCCGTCGTATGATGAACTTCGATGACGTAGACACCCATAAAATAATTGCCTGCTTCTTCTAAATCGGGTTTCGTTCCCCATCTTTTATTGGAAAGATAACTTCGATGAGAATGGTCAAAGAGGTGGTTCTCTGCACGAAATTTATATTCAGGAAGTACATGTTCCGAAAATTCATCTTTGGTCATTCCATGTTCTTGTAAAAGAGAAGGTCGATGTTGAGATTGTTCAAACTTACTCGGACTTAATGTCAAAAAATATTCTCGATTTGCCTGAACAATCGATAATTTACGATCGTACACGTTGGATAGGTCAATGAGATGACTCCTTTGTTGTTGTGGATTATTAACCTTCGTTTCAAAATTACATACACCGATACGACCTGCTTCTACCACGACGATGTGTTTAGCCATATGAGGATCCTTCGGTAAAGGCTCCGGATGAACATCATCCGAGGAATGAAGATCTATATAAATGGTAATGGTTCTACGAAGTATCTCTTTTCGTACATGGTGTTTGATATCTTCCACCGGATCAGGCAATTCTTGGGTCACACGTTTATAAATACTTCTCAAATGCTCCATATCAAGTATACATAAAAAACGTGTAGTCGATGCGTAGCCGTGTAGAGTTGACCTAGGCGATGTGGGGGACGAATCCGCGAGGCTTGACCTCCTTGTCCATCTGAACCTTGTAGGTGAACTTACCTGCCGTGAACGAGTTGTTGCCGAACTTTTCAATCTGACCGATGAAGTGCCTCATCTGGTCTGTGTTGCCGAGGATCTCCACGTGTGCAGTCTTGTACCTACTGCCGTACTGGTTTGTCTTCTCGGGACCGAAGCGAACCATCGACGTGGTGCCGAAGGTTCCATCGATTGCCTCCTCGAGGGCATCCGTCGACACGTTGGTAGGAACGAACGAGATGAAGAGCATGTTGACTGTACGGTTTTTAGTTTCAGATAAATCTATTTCAATTTTTTAAAAAGGGCAAGAGTCGGACAATCAAATGAAGTAGGTCTCCTACAATCGTAAAGGCAGGAGACCAACTATCCTCGTACATTTTGTTATGTAGAATGATGCATCGATTCAGAGGAAAGGGTCGATTCGTATCGAAATAAACAATCGACCATCGTGGCGGTATGAAGACTCCTGTATACGTAATCTGTAAAATGATATGAGTCCTCTGTTGAAGATACGAAGAGATATGCCCCCCAATCTCATCGGGAAGTTGTCGGAAATTAAATGCAACATCGAACTGCCGGCGCAACGAAAGAATGAACTCGTGGTTGGACTTTCTAGAAAATGTATACTTGCCTGGAACCGAATAATAGGTGCTGAGTGTCTGACCGTTGATCGCAACGGTAGCAGCCTCATAAAGATTGTTCATTCGGCGCTCAAACGACATGGTTTACTAGATCGATCTACCAAGTAGACTTCAATTTTGTACACGAAGTGGAATCCATTTCTTAAACTTTTCACTCCAGTCGCATTCCATCTTATACTCTTTTTCAGTATACTCAGGAGAGTCATGAAAAAGAGTATTCATCATTGCACTTCGTTGTAAAGTATCCATACAAGCATAAGAAAGAAACTCGTCTTGTCGAAACACCATATAGATATCACTTTTAGAAGTAGATTTTACAGTGTACACATTTTTCTTCGTGGGTTGCATCCAGTGATAGACCATCGATTCGCATACGACTTTTGTACTGTATACTTCATAATCCGGATGGAAGGTCGTCGGCGTGGGGGACATGAGGGGAAGCATCAGCGTGTACGACGACGGGTAGACATAGGCAAACAACATTTCCGTCATTTTGTCCCATTTGCTAAGAATATTTCCTTGAACCAATTCATTCTTGTAATAAAATATATCATAAATGAGAATGAACTTTTCGGTTTGATGGTAGACAATTGTTCCTAGTACAATCGTTCCTTTCAGGATCGGATCGAAATTCATCTTGATCGGCCATCGCTTCTTTTTGTGAATATCCACCATAAAACACCCTTCTTCGGTAAACCATACATAGCATTGTTTACCGAAAGGTTGAGCGATGTATACTCCTTCTGTAGGTTCTTTGTAGACCATTTTCTCAGGGAGCCTTACAAAAGGGGGCAACTCCATACTATATTTAAGTATACGGTTTTATGTAGATTTTTTAAACTGTTCTAAAAGTTCCGTCAGCTCCTGATCAGGTTGGATTACCTTCCCGATCTCTGCACGTTTCTTATCATGGAAGGAGACGACATCATGGGTAACAGGAGTCGTCAAATTTGCCTTTAAATAATTGTATAAATGATGGACTGAAATGAGAACGATCAGCGTAATGACTGAAGTATAGATGACTGTCCACATACATAAAGGAAGGATAAAGATCATGCGGATTGGACGAAAAGAGACATCAAGTTTGGGAAACCGTCATTACTCTTTTCTAGAGAGGTTTACTGAAGAGGTTTCGCTGTCAGTCAGCCTCCTCGACGTGTCTTCCGACGGTTCTTTCGTCTCCTTTGCTTTCGTGTGTACCTAGGCATACAATGACTTAACATTATTTTTATAAAATCGGATTCGGAGAAGGCGTCGTTCATAGCTTTCATGCTTATGATTCTTGACCTTGGAACACTGATTGGGTTTTAAAAAAGTAGTATACATGGATGCTGACGTACGAGAAATCCGTTGAATGGGGCACATAAAATAAACCGATATTAAAACATTTCACAACAAGATAGTATGGAAATGTTTCGTATCTCTCCTGAAGTAGGTAAATGCTATGAAACGGCCGAGTATACTTCACGAACCGGACGATATCCCCACGAACGATTTTTTACAACCAACCCTGTCGTCTACGTGGGCGAGTTTCAGCGACATGTCTCAAGTGGATATCGTGATAATGCATCTCATGCAGATATCTTTTTATTGGAAGGGAAAGAAATCATCGTTCATTATACGTACGAAGGAACTACATGTTTTCGAGAACGATCATAGAACTACATCTTCAACTAATGTATTACTGATGATGCTATTTAAATTTAGTCCCTTCTTATGTTTGACGTAATTCCATTTGCAGCCATCATTAATTCCAGCAAAAGAACGATTCGGATGCCCCAAATAGTAGATGCTCTTCAAATTGTTATCTGTAATTTCAGATATTGGATGTTTTTTCATGGATTTAACAGGAATATTCGGTGCAGCCGAGTGAATACATTCATTAAACTTTGTAGCTGGAGGATACTTAGTAAAATCACAGCGAATTTCGTTTTTGGAATCATAGATTCCTGTACCTCTCCCCTCTGTTGCGTGTTTCACCTTATACCATTTTCCTGTGTCATTTGGAGAGGCGCATTTTAGTGCTTTGGGGTCAATTTTGATGTCCTCCGGTGTTTTGTTGGAGTTGGATGTTTTACCAGTGGTAGTTGCGACAGCAAATGCAGCTGTTGCGTTAGCCGCACCTACAATCGCTTTGGCGGCGTTAGATGAAACTTTTTTGGATTCACTTACAAAGGCTTTGGCTGCGGTAGATGAACCTTTTGAAACTTTTCCAAAGATCCCCCCTTCTCTCGTAGGCAACGTTAATAACACAAACATGAGTATCAATAACCATAGTATCCATGTCATAATCTACATAAAGATAAAATTGATATGTAAGAATTGTGATGTCCCTTTCAATCATGGCTCAACCCGATCGATGGGCTCCCATTCGCGCATTTTTTGGCGCCGCTCATTTGGAGCGCCTCGTGGAACATCAAATCAGTTCTTATAACCAATTCATTACCTCGTATTTACCTCAAACGATCGAACAATTTAACCCGACCGTCATTCATTCCGATCAGTACTATAACAAAGATCTGAAGAAACATAGCTTGGAGATTCATGTTCGTTTCGAAAACTTTCAACTGAATCGTCCTCAGATCTTTGAGAATAATGGTGCAACCAAAATCATGTTCCCGCAGGAGGCACGACTTCGAAACTTTACGTATTCGGCGACTACGACAGTTGACGTTCACATCCAATATATTGTACGATCGGGTCCCGAACTTGAAGAGGTACAATATTTTAACAACGTCATTCCTCAAGTTCATATCGGAAAGATTCCCATCATGCTCAAATCATGTGTTTGTGTCCTTACTCAACATCCTCATTTGAGTAGTGATATAACAGGAGAGTGCAAGTATGACCCCGGTGGATACATGATCATCAACGGGTCCGAGAAGACGGTGCTCGGACAGGAACATACCGCCTCCAATCGGTGCTATGTATTTCCTGCGACGAATTCGCAAAAGCATCTTCTTCAGGCCGAAATGAAGTGTTCTGTCGATACGAAACGTGTTTCTCCTAAACAAGTCAACATGTTCATTACGAAATTGCCGAACGGAGAACATCTGATTCACATCAACCTTCTGCGTATCAAAAAGAACATCCCTCTTGTCATCATCTTTCGTGCACTCGGTGTACTCACGGACAAGGAAATCTTCCGTATGGTATCCTTTGAAGATACCGATAGTGAAGTATCCTCCCTCTTTCGTGGTACGATTGCCGAAGGATCCGACTGCTTGACCCAAGAAGATGCCTTTGTGTACCTCTCCGCCAACCTGACGTACATGCCATATGATCGGCACGGAAGGAAGTATTCCTATACGATGGAAATGCTCATGGTCGATCTATTCTCTCACTGCAAAACGTTGGAACAGCGAATTTATTTACTCTCGTACATGGCGCATAAACTGATCTTCTGTACGCTGAAACGTTTACCGTGTGATGATCGCGATTCTTACTTGAACAAACGAATCAGTCTGACCGGCGATTTACTGACGGATCTCTTCCGCAACTACTTTCATAAAATGTGCAAGGACATGCAGAGGCATGTAGTTCGAGAAATGAACAGCGGGTCATGGAAATCCAGAGGCGATTATCTTCAGATCATTACTCCCACCAACATTTACAAGGGGATTAAACCGACGACGATCGAGAATGGACTGAAGCGTGCGCTTGCGACCGGTGATTTCGGTACCAAATACATGAATGCGAATAAGGTCGGTGTGGCTCAGGTTCTGAACCGCTTGACCTATGCCTCCGGTCTCAGTCATTTGCGGCGAGTGAGCAAGCCGATTGATAAGAGTTGTAAGTTGGTAGATCCTCGTAAATTAGTCAATAGTATTTGGGGATTCTTGTGTATTGCAGAGACACCTGAAGGTCAATCGGTTGGTGTTGTCAAAAACATCTCCTACATGACCCAGATCACGCTTCGATCGGATGCTTCCTCGGTTGCGGACCATGTATCTCCTCATGTGGGCGGGTATTCCCTCAAGAAAGACGATACGAAGGTGTTCTTGAACGGGGTATGGTTAGGATGTACAGAAACCCCTCTTGAATTGTATCAGGAATTGAAAACCAAGAAGCGAAGCGGTATCCTGTGTATTTATACCTCGGTCGTGTTTGACTATGCGCTGAATGAAATCCAGATTTGTACCGATGCAGGTCGTATGGTTCGACCCCTCTTTGTGGTCGATAAGGGTCAACTCCTGTACACGAAGAAGATCGAGGAACAGATTAAAACCGGAGTTCTTGGATGGGACAACCTCATCATGGGGAAAACCTCCGTCATCGAATATATTGACCCGAATGAACAGAATGCCTCTCTCATTTCGATGAAATTGAATGTTCAACCCAAACATACCCATGCAGAACTTCATCCCAGTACCATCTTTGGGATCCTCGCTTCCTGCATTCCCTTCCCTGAAAACAACCAATCTCCTCGTAATACCTACCAGTGTGCGATGGGTAAACAGGCGATTGGTATTTCAGGAACCAACTATCATCAACGTATGGACAAGACTTCCTTCGTACTCAATTACCCTCACAAGCCTCTGGTAGATACGCGCATCATGCACATGTTGGAGCTTCACAAGTTGCCCTCAGGAACACCGACCATCGTGGCGATCATGTCCTATACGGGGTACAATCAGGAGGATAGTGTCATCATGAATCAGGGATCGATCGATCGTGGTCTGTTTCGGACAACCTCCTTTCATACAGAAAAGGATGAAGATAAGAAAGTCCATGGTGATAATGAGATTCGGTGTAAACCCGACAAGTCGAAGACCAAAGGAATCAAGTTTGCCAATTACGAGACCCTTTCTGCCGATGGGATTGTTCCTGAAAATACACCGCTTGCCGACAAGGACATCATTCTCGGTAAAGTGGTTCCCATCAAGGACGCAAGGAACGATCCTTCCAAAGTCATCAAGTATGAAGACGAAAGTCTTACCTTTCGAAGTGATGAACCCTGTTTCATGGACCGAAACTATATCGGTGTAAACGGAGAGGGATATACGGTATGGAAGGGACGTGTGAGAGCTGATCGAAAGCCCGAGATCGGGGACAAGTTCAGTTCTCGACACGGACAAAAGGGTACCGTGGGTACTATCCTGTCGGAAGCCGACATGCCGTTTACTGCAGCAGGCGTTCGTCCTGACATCATCATCAATCCGCATGCGATCCCTTCTCGTATGACCATCGGTCAATTGAAAGAGACGCTACTAGGAAAACTTCTCTTGGAATTGGGTATGTTTGGAGATGGAACCGCCTTCTCCGAGTTGCCGCTTCAAACGATCATGACTGAATTGAGAAACGCCAAGATTGAATCAACCGGAAATGAACTTCTCTATGATGGATTTACTGGAAATCAAATGGAAGCCGCCGTCTTCATCGGACCCGTCTTCTATCAGCGTTTGAAACACATGGTGGTGGATAAGCATCACAGCCGTGCGAAAGGACCGATGGTGAATCTGACGCGTCAACCGGCGGAGGGCCGGGCTCGTGACGGTGGTCTTCGATTTGGTGAGATGGAGCGTGATTGTACAATCTCTCACGGAATGGCCTCCTTCACGAAAGATCGTATGTATCACGTGTCCGATGCCTTCCAAGTCCATGTATGTCGATTGTGTGGCCTCATCTCTCCATATAACGACGAATACAAGATTCATCTCTGTAAACCCTGTGAAAATCGTACCCAGTTTACACAGGTTCATATTCCGTATGCATTTAAACTAATGTGCCATGAACTCATGACGATGAACGTGGTCCCGCGGTTCTTGACGAATTAATATTACGATACACTATGAAGAAACTTATGGGATTTATCCTACTCTTACTCTTTCTACTCATCCTTTTTTTAAAGGACATAGAAGGACTTACTCAACCCGACAAAGAAGAATGGAATAAGATGGTCGAAGAATTTAAAACGTTTCCAAACTGGGAAGATCTCAAAGTAAATTTTATCATCACTGCAATGTCGATGAGGGTTGAAAAACTTAAAATTTTGATGAAAAAAGGTACGTTAGAAAGTACGAATTTAGGAGGCGCAAGAAGAGCCCTTTTTGAAGATTTAAAAGAATCAAAACGCGTGTATACAGACGAAGATTATCAATTTATGAATGAACTTGCATGTAGTCATAAAATGTTAATCAATAAACCATTAAAAGATCTTCTTGATTACTTAACTACACAAGTAGATATCATGAATCGAATCAAAGATGAATATAAGGTGAATACAGATACAACATTAAAGGAATTAGATGACAAGATCAAAGAAGAATAGATTTTAACTTACCGTATACTATGATCGTGCTTTTATGGATTTGTATATTATCTATTTTTTTATTTATGATGAGCTTGAAAGAAGGAATGACCAATCCGGTGGATCCACCGGAGGTGACTGAACTTAAAACTCTATTAGTAGAATATCACCCTAAGATAACGTTGGGTGAAATTAGGTATGAATTATCTAGAAAAATTAAATCTCGTCAAGACAGGATTGAAGATTATGAAAATCATGCATTTAAATCAAGCGAACATAAAAAAAGAGTATACGAAACCATTATACCAAGGATACAAAGTAATATTGTGAAATTTCAAAGTACCTTCGATACTCTGACGAAGATTCTTGACCCTAAGGGAAAGATCAAAGATCCGATGACCCTAGAAGAGACCATCGCTGCAATAAAAGCCGAAATCGCTTCAACGAAAGCAATAAAGAAGGAAATAAAAGAGGTTCGTAATGAAATCCTCGAATCTCGCGATGAGCTGGACAAAAAATATGCGGGTATTAATAACCCTTTTATAAATCCGTTTATTTATTTAAAAAATAGGTATAATTATAAAGACGAAAGTACCATAAAAAATATTTCTAAGGATTTAAGGAGTCGAAAGTTGGTCCAAGAGGATACGGTCATGATGGAAAAGCTTAAAGAGTTGGGGAATAAATATAGTGAAAACACTACTCTAGGGGGCATTTTGAATACATATATGGGTCCTGATAAGCCTCCTACACTCAATAAAAACGAAAATATCTTTGTTACCTTAAAGAATACACCCCTTTCTAAGTTAAAATCAAAGAACCTATGGACAAGTAATAATGAGCTTGGGAATATTGCCTATAAACTCGATATGTATATGGTAGCAACGGACGATTATAAAAACTACACTGAAAAAATAAAGGATAAATCCAATCCATATGTAAAGCGTGCCGAGGATATTAAATCATTACGCGACTACGTTAAAAATCTAATGGATCGAATGATCTTTCAACTCATATCAGGAAAAGTGAAAGAATCCGATAAATTAGAAAATGTATTAAAGGTTCCTGAAAAAAAATCTTAGGTAAAATATAAATATACCGTATGAAGGTAGTTCTTGTTATTGTTGGATTAATTTTTGTACTCATCTATATGAAACTGCAGGTTCAGGAAGGGTTGAATGATTTTGAATTGCAAGGCGATCGAAACATACTAAAATCATTTATGTCGGGTACAAATCCTCATACCAATTCAGAAGTTAAATTAAAAGATTTAAAATTAGATGATGAACAATCTGATCAACGAAATCCTCTTCTTATGAAATATAGCTCTGGAGGACCTCCTGCTGTAGATGGAAGGGATGGAACCTTTGATGGAGATACAAAGCTAATCGATGCTATAAAAAGTATTAATTTTAGAATCAAATATGCCGTAGTTGAGACTTAAAATATACTTATTCTGTATGAAGATTCTTGCATTGATTGGGGTCCTCTTGGTAGTGTTGTGGTTTTTTAGAAATGTACAGGAAGGTGCAACCGGCAACACAAGAGATGACTTCTTACAATCGGAGATAGATAAATTAATCGATTTCAAGGGCGAACTTTATACAGGTATAAATCGTAATACTACAAAATTAAAAGATTTACGATTAAACAAACAACATTGCAAAGATCGTGATAGGATTTCTACTAAATATAAAACAGGGGGTCCGAAGGTGGATGGAAAAGATGGAAAATTTGATGAGAATGCGACGGTAGAGGAAGCATTAATAAAGCTTCGGTTTAGGATAGATAACAATAAGAGCGGTACCTCACATAAATAATCTTCGTAGTATACTATGAAGGTTCTTTTGTTCGTTGGTTTCTTGGTAGTTGTTTTAGTCATGCTTTCGATGAATGTCGTAGAAGGTTATACTCTTGACGATAATATAACTTGGTTAAAAAGTATTGAAAATAATAATAATAGAGAAAAAAAATTACATGAAATTCAAGACATTATGCCGAATAAATCAAGTAGAATTCAAGACATTATCGATAACAACGAACACAATCCTTTAAGCACAAAAATTACTCGTGATACATCACTTAGAATTGCAATTCAAAAATTAGAATATAAAAAGAATAATTGAACCCTGTAAGACTTTCAACTTTATCCTATCAATTAAATATTCGTATTATGATATGAAGATAATATAGATTGGTTAAAAGGTATTGAAAACGATTCTACTAAAGAAAAAAAATGTCTCAAATTAAAAGCTCTAGATCGAATGAAGAAGATAAGGAAAGAATTCAACGAATTATCGATAACCATGATGGCGCTCCTGATAACACAAAAATTATTGATGAGACAAAACTTAAAAATGCTATTAAGAAATTGGAATTTAAAAGGGACAATTGCCCTACCGCAAACAATTCATAAAATTATATGAACAACCTTACGTTATCCAAACGTCCGATCAATTAAATATTCGTCATATACTATGAAGGTTCTTTTGTTCGTTGGTTTTTTGGTAGTTGTTTTACTCATGCTTTTAATGAACGTGCAAGAAGGCATGACGACTTATACAGTGGTTGAGTTAACTAATGATAAAAAAACATTTGACGAGGCATACGAAAAAGCTAGAAACAAAGCCAGAGGAAGAATACTGGATGATTTAAAATTTTCAGGCGGGTCTCTCGCAGGTGTCAGAATGCGAGAGGCATCTTATGAGAAATATCCAGATATGAATAATAATATGACTAAAGGACAGATATTAAGCCAATTTGATAAGCTAATCCAAGAGGCATCATCCAAACAATCTTCATCTGAAACATCTTCATCTGAAACATCTTCATCTGAAACATCTTCATCTGAAACATCTTCATCTGAAACATCTTCATCTGAAACATCTAGCTAATATGACTTTTCCAACCATTAGAATTTAAACCGATATTGATTCGTATACACATATGGAGAAACTCGATGTCTTCATCCAAGAACAACGCATCCCTAACATTATTTTCCATGGACCTCATGGAAGCGGTAAAAAGACATTGGTACGAAACTTCATCCAACGTCTTTACGAAAAAGAGGACATGGAAACTAGCGTCATGTACGTCAACTGCGTCATCGGAAAAGGAATCAAGTTCATCCGTGAAGATCTCAAATTCTTCTCCAAACAAAACATCCACTACAAATTCAAATCCGTCATCCTTCTGAATGCAGAGAAACTCACGCCCGATGCCCAATTTGCGCTTCGACGATGCGTTGAACAATTCAATCATACCACTCGGTTTTTTATCGTCACGACCGACAAGTACAAGCTCATCAAGCCCATTCTGTCTCGATTCTCCGAGTTATATGTAGGGTCCTCTACCAACCTGTATACGCTTCAACACTCTCTCGTAAACACGATCGATTTGGATACGTCTAGGGGAAAGGTTCTCGAAGACATGTTAGGAACGCTTGTTCCCGAGACCATCGAATCGACTGCAAAACAACTGTATGAACAGGCCTATTCGACCATCGACCTCATCCAGTATGTGGACACGCATGAGGTGGGCGATAAGGATGCATGGATGGCTCTCTGTGCCACCATTCAATATGATATTTACGATGAATATTTAGTCATGTTTATTTTACTTCACGGACTTCTATTTCGTAAAGAATTAGATGTTAATTTGTGTAAATAAAGAATGGACGATAACAACATCGCTACGTTAAAAGAATCTCAAAACGAGTGGGCCACCAAACTCCTTCGGGTTATCCTTCCGCATATCTTGGACGGCGTCTACGCGATGTTTACGGAAAGTAAAACCATTTGCGATAAAACCGAGGAACAAGAGAAGTATTTAATGACCTTTCAGAACATTCTGTCCCGTGTTCCCAAGTGGAACAACGATATTGTACTGAAGGAAACCGGACGTATTATTGAACAGAGTGGATGCAGTTATCTAGAAGATTTAATAACCTGTGTCCACATCTCCCATTTGAAGATTTTGTCTTCCATTCGTACAGGAAAGACCCAGAAGAAGATCGAGATTAACATTCCCAAATTACCCAACTTTGTGCACAGCGTCTACATTAGCATTTCAAGAGAGCTGTATACACACGTATACTTATTTGACCCTACGCTGCCTTCTCTCCTTTTACAAAAAAATAGGGAAAAGATTAAGGAGATTGTCAAACAAACCATCATGGATACCATTCGCGATAACATTCCTGTAGAACAACTGCTTCGAGCGTATCTGGATGAGACCTCGGAAATCATTGATGAACCTAAAAAGGCTAAAAAGGAGGACAAGAGTCTTCGATTCTCCGAAACTAACATGGCGATGAGTATTGATAATGAAGAGACGGTGTATACTCCTCCAGTACCGGAAGCATCGGAATCTACGATGAAGATTTTAGAGGATATTGCACCCATTCAGGCAGAGGATTTATGTGTCAAGGAAGCCATTCATGACTTGACGCCGGTAGAGGTAGAATTGCCTAAAAAGGAACCTGAGATTGTGTTAGATATTGTGGAATTATCGTAGATGCGTAGAATTAGCAAAGAATTAGTCTTCTTAGGTTATATGAATTTAGGTATAACAGCAATTGTCATCGGTATACTCTTTGTCATTTTTAAGTTTGGTGTCAATTACAAAGATGATCCTACACCGGATCTAAAGGATGGAGTCATCGCTGCCATTTCAGCCCTTGCCGGACTTTATGCAATTGACGTATACTCTCAAAAAGTATCTAAATCCGTCGAAGTGTTTACGGATAAACCTGCTTTTTAAAGAATACAATATTGTACGTCAAGGTACAATATTGGTATAGGATATGAAACAAAGTGAATACAAGTGGGAAGAACCGAGTACTCTAAATTTATTGATCAAAGGATCCACCATCCTCATCTTATTAAGCGTCATCGCCTTCATCATCTTTTTTAATATACTATATCCCAGCAGTAAATATATAACGATTGAAACGCCAAAGGACTGGGATGAATATAATCCGAATACGTGTTCCAAGGTGGACAAACTCCTGTGTATCGATTATGTTATCTTTATTGAAGATCTTAAGGACTACGAATCTGCACAAGATAAAATAGAATCGCCCGACATGCATCGAATCTACTATCTTAAAAACAATCCCAATTTGAAACGATATATTGAAAACAATTGGTCAAACCCTTCACGGTATCCTCATGTAAATGTATTGTTTAAAAAGAAGGGAACTCAGTGGGATCCAGTTTAAGCGCTGCACGTTTCACAGGGTGCAATCGTAAACTGTGTCGTATGATGTTTTGGTTTTCGTCGTAGATAGTATACACCGGTCTTTAGACCTTGTCTCCATCCATAAAAGTACATCGACGTCAGGATCGTATACGTAGGATCTTTGATCCATAAATTCAAGCTTTGTGATTGGCAGATGAAGGCGCCACGAGATACTGCCAAATCAATCAGATGTTTCATCGGCATTTCCCATACGACTTTATACTTTTGTTTCAAATGATCGGAAATGTTTAGATGTTGAACACTTCCATGGTTGGCGACAATACTATCCTTGATTGCAATCGACCATTTCTTTTCCGCCAAGAGATCATCCACAAGGTATTGATTCACCATGACAAAGTCTCCTGCAAGCGTTCTTCGTGTATAAATGTTGCTAGTTATGGGTTCAAAACATTCGGTATTCCCTAGGATTTGAGAGGTGGATGCCGTTGGCATCGGAGCCAACAGGAGTGAATTGCGAACTCCGACGGTTTGGACAAGGGTACGTAGTTCAGTCCAATCATACATTTTGGGAGTCACACCCCAAAGATCAAATTGAAATTTCCCCTCGGAAAGAGGAGATCCTGCAAACGTACTGTACGGTCCCTCTCGTCGGGCAAGTTCTACGCTTTTGGTCATGGCCGCATGGTACATCGTTTCAAAAATCTGTTGGTTGAGTTCGAGAGCAGCGGGACTATGAAAGGGAATGTCCATTAAAAAGAAGGCATCGGCAAGACCCTGAACACCGGTTCCAATCGGTCGATGGCGTAGGTTGCTTCTTCGTGCTTTTTCTGTAGGATAATGATTCAAATCGATGATTCGATTTAGATTTTCCACGACGACTTGAGTGACACGATGTAGTTCTTCAAAGTTAAAGGTCTTGTTCTTAACAAAGGCTGTCAGAGAAATGCTGGCCAAATTGCAAACGGCCGTCTCCTCCTTATCACTATATTGGATGATTTCGGTACACAGATTGGAGGATTGAATGACCCCAATATTCTTTTGATTGGATTTATGATTGCATGCATCCTTGTACAAAATGGAGGGTGTTCCGGTCTCCATCTGAGCATCTAAAATCTTAAACCATAATTCTCGCGCTTTGACCGTCTTAGACGCCTTTCCTTCTCGCTCATAGGTTTCGTACAGTTCCTTGTAGGTATCTCCGTAGACCAAGGAGAGTCCCGGACAATCATGCGGACAAAAGAGGGACCAATCAGCGTCCTGTTCGACTCGACTCATGAAGAGATCAGGAACCCACAATCCATAAAAGAGATCACGCGCCTTGGCACTTTCATCACCCGTATTTCGTTTCAAATCAATCCATGCTTCAATATCCGAATGATCTGGAGAAAGGTAGATCGCAAAAGATCCGTTGCGCTTTCCACCTCCCTGATCCACATAACGCGCCGTTTCATTAAACACACGAAGCATCGGTACGATGCCGTTGCTCTTCCCGTTCGTTCCCTGAATGTGAGTTCCTGTACCCCTTACATTATGGATATGAAGTCCGATCCCTCCTGCGAGTTTTGAGATGAGTGCACAGTCCTTCAGCGTATCATAAATCCCATCGATAGAATCTTCCTGCATCCCGACTAAAAAACAAGAGCTCAATTGAGGAAGAGGAGTCCCTGCGTTGAAAAGGGTCGGAGTAGCATGTGTAAAGTACTTTTGGGACATGAGGTCGTACGTTTCCTTGACCTTTTCCAAGTTGGCTCCATGGATGGCGACGGCGACACGCATCCACATGTGTTGAGGACGTTCTACAATGACATCATCGCACTTCAGTAGATAGGCTCTCTCTAGCGTTTTAAATCCAAAGTAGTCAATCCAGTAATCTCGGTCGAACTGAAGCATTTCCTGAAAGTCGGGGGAATGTTCTCCGACAATACGAAAGTAGTCTTCATGAACACGTCCTGAAGTATACAGTTGTTCGCTGATCGAAAAGAAAGAAGAAGAAGTATTTTTGTGATTGTTGGAAATGACGATCCGTCCTGCCAAGACTCCAAAATCGGGATGTTCGGTACATTTTGCAGCGCACTCTTCTGCACTCAATTCATCAATCTTTGAGGTAGAAATCTTATCATGTAGCTGTTCAATAATGGTAATGGCGAGTTTGGGAATGTCGATTTGAAGAGGAGGGTTCATCAATGAGAGAGTTCTCAATCTGTCCGAAATGGTATCAAATCGGACAGGTTCACAGGTTCCGTCTCGTTTGACTACCTCCATATAGTATACTTACCTAAACTTATTTTAAACCCATTCGGATTATCCTTGAAAAAAATTGAAACGATTTATCCCGAGAAGGATATACACAGTTCAAACACTCTCTCAAACATGTCGATCTCATACGCAAAGGTGGTGGCGGCTCCTCGTTCCAAGACGGCGTCGGCGATCTACAAGGCAAGGGCGTACGGTCTCGCCGTAGGTGCTCTCTGGGGCGACGTGGACGCCTACGACCCCAAGGAGGACGGTCCTCATGAGGCATACTTTCTCGAAAGCGCGCGCAAGCGAAATGCGGTCGTGAAAGAGGTTGTCTCGGAGGAGGACATCGAGGCGGAGAAGCAGCGATTCAAGGAAAGCGTGGAGCGACGGGAGAGACTTCAGGAGCAAGCTCGGGCCAAGGCGGAAGAAGAGGCGCGGATCAAGGCAGCAGAGGAGAAGATGTGCAAGTGTGGATGCGGCAAGGAGGCTCACCTCAAGCCGCGGCCGGACTTTGCCGGCTACTGTTGCGGATGGTGTAAGCAGCACAAAGGTAAGCGGGGACACGGGCCAGCATGCGGCAATAACTAAAAAAAAAGCGGGGGGCGGACCCCAATTTTTTATATGTTAAGTATACATGAAGACTCGTAAGAATCGTGTTGAGGCAACTCTTCCTGGATTGACCCAATGGTATAAAGCATCGTTTGAGCATTTGGGATGGATGATATTGGCCAAAAAAGAAGGGAATCGTGAAAAGATTGTCGCGTACAAAAAGTCTCTCGATCGATTGTGTGATGCTCTTTGCGACCGTATTGACCTAATCCATGATGAAGATAACCGTGATGATTTGGTTCTCATGCAAAAGAACGTTGAATATTTAATCAAACATGTCAAGAAGGATTTTAAATGATTTAAAATTTTGTGTTTTTCATACTTATCTTAATTTTTTCAACTAATTCAGGGGATAACACCTTTTGAATGTTTGAAGTTTTTGTAGGTTTAATGGTTAATAAGTTTAACGTATATAAGGATTTAAATCCATGAAAACATTTTGCACTTTTATATACCAATAATGGAGTTTGATGGTAGACGATTGTCTTACCTTCTACAAAAGCATCCCCCGCAAGACAATTTTCTCTCGCACTTGGGAAGTCATATTCTTTTGTTTTATCTCGGTTATTCCACATGTCGAAACCTAAATAATAACCGATCTCATCCATTAACTCGTTGTCTAACATGATACCATAAACGTAGTAGGTATAGTTTATTTCATTTTAGTGTGTAATCAAAATATTATCTAGCGGCGTTTCGTCGTTTCACTAAGTTGGTGATTGCATCCACAACATTAGTTTCTTGATTAATGATAACACCGGCATGTTCTGATGTATAATTTTTTAGTATATCGGTGTCGATTCTACTTTTATGATCGCTATAAGTAATCTCTCCTAATGTTTTATCAGCATTATGGTTAATGCCTGTATGATTACGAACAATTATTAAAAAGTCAATATCCTCTTGAATGGCCTTTTGTGCATCATTAAGCCTAAGCCCTTCTCGTACATTCATGAACATTCCTAATACTAACACAATGACTAAAATCCCCACAAACAAAAGAACTTTCTTCATATACTTACATTATAAAATTGAAACGATCCTTCCCGTATATAAAATATAAAACCATGGAGTGCCCCATTTGCTTCGAGTCTCGCGATTGCGTAATGACCCTGTGTGGGCATGCCTTTTGTTCCAGTTGTATTGGCAAAGTTGCCTGTACAACTCTGACCTGTCCTCTCTGTCGTCAACTCTTGTTGGACGAGAAGGCTTCCTGTAAAGTACTCAACGAAACCATCCTCCGGTCGATGGAAGGTCAACCGAACTACAAACGACATGACCTCTTGAACCGGTACAGAGTATTTGCTGATCAAGTCGATGAAGGAACACTTCTAGAGCAGGACATGGGTTCCGAATTGATCGCTTCCCTCATCGAATTAGTCGGTACAGGAATCGTACATCCTCACATGCGATCCGAACTTTCGGCGGCCGTCATCCGCTACGAAACCTACATGCAAGAACCCTACGACGATTGGCGTTTGTATAAAATTGAAACGTGTCTACCTATCTAGTGCATGTACAAAATGGACGTCGACAGGGCTTCACGACTTCTTCGGCGGGCGCAGCGAAGGTACGAGGCAGCCATTCATCAAACGGACAGCGACAAGGACGTCATCATGGGAGATCTACCTATATCGATCAAGACAGAACCGATGGATGCAGAGGATACAGAAGTCATCATTCCTACTTTCAAGACGATGACCATTTCGGTACTCTTAAACGGATTCTACGTACCGATTACACTCCAATACGCGTGATACATTTCGGGGGAAACCCCATTTTTTAAAGATTAATATAAAACGAGTTAGAACTTAAACGCGTTTTATTATTATGTTGACTCTTGATCAAATTGTCGAAATGAATGATTCTGCCGCTGGCCAACCTTGGAACAAACTGAACAAGTCTCTCAAGCTGAAACGTCTCATGGACTTTGCAGAGAGGTACAGCGTGGCCGAGGAATTGGACGATGTTCGAAAGGCTCAACTCAAACAAATGCTTAAAGATAAATTGGATAAGAAGTGTTTACAGAAAATCAAAGATGTCGTCTATAATGCAGAAGAAGAGCGAATCGAGAAGATCCCCTCACTTTACACCGTTCATAATAAGTATACACTTCGATCCGATTCCATTTCTCCTCTGTCTTCCCTTACTCCTAAAACCGCAAAAAAGCCAGAAGTTAAGACTGGACTTTCGGTTCCGGCCTCCTCGCCATAATTCGATGGCATGCTTCCTGACTCATACAGAGTCCACCTTCCATCCACTGTTGAAACTCGCAAGAATACGCATCACTACATAAATAAAATTGGGGGAGTGGCTCCTGAAAGTACTCGGATAACTTGTCACTATGCGCTCCTTTGGTCCAGTAGGCGACTCCATAATCCCAAAAGTGAACATCGGTCGACGTCGGAGGCGGCATGTCAATATTCAACGCTTCTTTGATAAAATGGGCCAGCGCCCGATTTACGCCAGGTACCCCGTACGTGTCGTAAACTTGTTTCCAGAAGAGTGCATATTTATGATCAGAATAGGAGATCTGTATACACTTGTTGTGAGGAATAATAATGCGTAAAGGGGTTTTAGTAGTATACTTGGGCATCGACGTGTACCAAGGGGTTGCAAAGGTACAAAAGATACGACACAGAGGGCTGTTGGCCAAGTAATGAAGATGATGTATACCGAGAGAGAACTTGGCCACAATATTTTTTTCCAGTGTACAGATGCACCAAGGAACAGTATACACTTCTTTGGAGGATTTGATCGTGTATCCATTCTTGCCCCGTTTTATCGATAGGACTTCTTCATTCAGTTTAAGTATACAGGAGGGGTAGAGTTTGATACGACGAACAAGTTCCTGAATGATTTGGGACAATCCATGTTCTAAACAAAAAAAGGGTTGATCCATATGACTCAGAAGATGGATGGCATCTTTGGCATTCATGATGACCAATTCAGAATAGTATCCCATCGAATCTTTTAAAAATTGGACTTCTTTTTCAGAAAGGATAAGTTTGACGTATTCTTCCAAAGTATACTTGGTCATGTCATGAGTAAAGTCGACGGTTTTAAAGACACCTAATTTGAGAATGATGGATGAAAGGGTTTGATTCGGGGATTCTGCAATTCGAAGTTCAGTAGGGATGGGTACAATATCATTCGTCAAATGAAAATCGTTCAAGAGTTGAAACATATGTTTATGTTCGTGGTTGAAGCGGGCTGCACCGCATTCCACCATGAGCTTGTTATCGGTATAAATTCTGCCGCCAAATTCACCGCTCTTTTCGAGAAGGACGATCTTCTCGACAGGATTTTTTTGAAGAAGCGTATACGCTGAATATAAACCGGAGATACCTCCTCCTAATATCATAGTTTATGGGTATATTTCTTTTTTGTGGCGGAACGTTTCGTATGAGAGATCACTACGTTAGGTGTGTATCTGGCTTTAGCAGGACGAGGGCCAAATAACCATTTTAACCCTTCTGTATTAAGGAGAGGTCTCCCTGATTCATACATAATATACTTTTCAACCTCCTCTTCCGTTTTGTTTTTTGGACCTTCATTGATAACTAAAAAAGTTTCAATCAAATTTGGATTTCCAGAAATCAATCGTTCTTTTAGTTTTGCCTTTTTGTATCCATTCGATACATGGCGGTATAATGTATGTACATGGGTAATATGAGGAGGATCCCTTTGGGATAAGGAAGCCAAAAAATCATACACAAGAATATCCTTGGGAACCCCTAAATAGGTTACTGCTTCGTTAGGTCCATCTCGATCGGAATTGTCAAAGGAATAAAAACGATAAAATAAATTCTCCGGAGGAAGAGGGTCGTATATATTATTAGGACCGATTAACCGAATAGTAAACAGTTTATCTGGCATACCGTATACGCATATTATTTCGACCACGAAGTCGTGTCAATATTTGGAACCGTCTTCATGAAACGCGTATAGTCTCCCGAGGTAAGCGATGCGGTCTGTTTTTCATTATTGACGTTGCACAGTCCATAAGGATAGGAGGCCGGTTTCACGACGGGTTTCAAATAGTTTCCTCGACATAATCCAAAGACGATGAGTTTTCCAGTATAAGATCCCCACATGTATAGTATACTACGATTTTATTCAAACGGGATAAGTACCCAATCTTCCTCCTCTTCCAGAATCGTCGGAAGAATCGTCATGTTCTACACCACGATAACTTATGTCAGAATATTTCAATTTAACATGAGGCGCTTAAAATTGAAACGAGTTTTCTTTACCTGTATTTTTATCAACGATGCTTCGTCAAATAGGAGACAGTTCATGGGAGGCCGCGAAAGACTACCTTCAGCTTCATCCAGAGAAGACCTATGCCATCGCCAAGAACCTTCGCGCAACCCTTGAAGAGGCGCTCAAGGAGGAGTGGTGCTACGTCGTAGAGAGGAAAGGAGACACCTTCGAACATGCAACCTACCATCACGGTGTAGAGCGGGACCGGCGCTGATCCTTTTATGTGTATACTTACTATGTATACGTTCCCATTCAGTACATGTGAACGACCGAATCCTACCGGTATTGCTCAACCCTATTCAGCTGCGTTGAACCTGATCAATAGTGTCGTTATCTTTTATTTTTTAATCCATACCAAACACTATTATACTGCCCTCTTACTCTTTTTAATTCTATGTTTTGAGTTGTTCCATTCGTTTTCACATATCATCCATCTTGCAAGTTCAATCCAAGAAACCGTCATCCATCTATTAGCCGTCATGGTGAATGGTGCACTTCTCTTTTTCTTTTATAAGTATTTGAAGGTCACGCCAGCCCCTTGGTTTCTTCTCTTTTGTGTCAGTATACTTGGATTGGATGCTTATCTATTTTTGAATATGAGTATACTTTATTATTTTGCAACGCAAATCATCTTATTCTTATCGATCCTCTTCTATCATTATCCTTTGTTGACAAAACCGATCCAAGATAAACTCCATCTGATTTTGATTCTTACGATCGCCATCTTCCTTCTGTTTCTGAATGAAAAAAATAATTGTGAATGCATGTTGGAAGTATACACCTTCCCCTATCATATTGTCATCGAAATTCTTGGTATCGGACTCTTTTATACGTTGTGCAGTACATTTTATCAACTGTAATTAGATTGTATATGTTTCGAGTAAACGAATACTACTTTAACAATAATTTAAGTAAATTAACAGATTCTTCAAATATAGGAAATTTATTTTATATTTATAAATTATGGACTTTAGTGATGGGACTACAAAACAACTCGTCGATCCAGCGACCAAACCTATTCCATCACCATATGAAGAGTATGCACAGTCCATCGCGGGAGACATAAAAGGTGGTTTTTTTAACAACTTATTTAGGGGTGAACCTAATACCCGTGAAATTTTTGAGATGGTGAACTCCGCAGGAAAAAAAGAGAAGGCAACTCCGGAAGTTATAAATCTGATATATAGTAGGATATTGCACTTGTTGCAAAGAGGAGGTGGTAAATCAAAAGTGCGGCGTAATAGAAAAAGACGAACCCGCCGGCGTAAGGCATAGGATTAAATGGCGATCCCCTTCCAAGGACATGTTTCCGGACCAAGTATACGGAGAGCTCGTTCATTCATTTTCTTTCGGCGGTACCGATTTACCTGACGACGATGGGTCCAATATTCCTTCGTCGTCATTTTTTCGTGTGTCTTTGTACACTTACACGGAGGAAATTCTTCTTCGAGAAGATCTGTATACTGAAGTCGGCCTGTCGGCCACCATTCCCCTTCAAAATATTCTTCTGGTGAAATCCAACGAACATCCAGAAGAGGAATCTTCTTCTGACGAAGTCGATCTAATTTCTCTTGCAATTTTCGTTTCTCGCGTTCCATACGTTTTCCGATCATCTCTTCATGCACCGCCTGTCTCGCCTTTTCGTGAAGGATGCGGTTCCTTATCGCGTCCATGTTTTACCTTTCATGACGTATCTCAGCTAATTCAATTTTATTTAAAAAATTGAAACATATTTTACTTGTTCTTGTTTTTTACAGCAGAACCATGGCGTGCATCGATTGCACCGCTTACACGACAACCTTCGGTGATGTGGCAGAGAATCATGCCAAGATGCAGAAGCTTGGGGTCATGCATGACAACGGATACTCTTGTGATCAATTGAAGGCGCTCGGAAAACGTTTAGAATCAGAAGGCATCGAAACGGAATGGATCGATTTGGCTCGCGGATGGAATGAAGAACATGCGGCCACGCCCGAAGAGCTCATGGAAGCCGGAGTCCTTGTCATTCGGCGAGGGATTCATCACATCTTGGGCGATACAGAAGGGCTAAGGGCCGAACACGATTGTCTCGTACCTGATAAACAAGCCAAAATGCGCGGGCGAGTGGTCAATAAGCATGCTCGCTGGAACCTATGCTTTGATGACGAAGATCAAGCGGCCGATTTCGAAGATGGCAAGGGTACGGTGGTTGCATGGAAGCATATACCCCTCACACAGCGTCTTCGGGAACAAATTCAAGAATGGACGGGAGATACAGATTTAAAAGGCGAGTCGAACATTTATTATGACCCCAGCAAGTGTGGGATAGGGTATCATGGGGATGGAGAGAGGAAGAAGGTGTTTGCCGCACGATTTGGAGCGGCGGAGCAAGTACCGTTGTATTTCCAGTGGTTTCAACGGTCGGAGCCGGTAGGGGAGCGCATGCACATTCCGTTAGCGGATGGCGACATGTACGTGATGAGTGAAAAGGCGGTAGGATTTGATTGGCTCAAGAAAAAAACACCCACACTTCGGCATGCTGCCGGTTGCGACAAATTCACGGTCCTAAAATAAAAAATAAATATTCGACGGGATATCATCGGCCCCATGATATCTTTTTTAGAGAAAGGAGGCGACTTCGCTAAGGGCATCCATCGTCAACGGTGTATTCTTTTCCAACAACACCGCATGCCACTTATCCAAAAGCCGCTTCCGACGTGTGATTGCGTGATACTTCCACTTGCGAAGGAATGCTCGAAAATACGTATCTCCGTAGTAGCCAAGTCCACGTTCAGGCCAAAACCCTGTCCAAAATCTAGCGATTCGAATTCGACCCTTTGGGGCCCACTTGAAGTTGTGAGGACTCAATTGATACCCATTATGCCGTCCCTCAACCTCCACGAAAAGGATGGTCATCATTCTTTATTTATCTAAAGATGTAATTGATGGTTTCAATTTTTACAGGATTTTCGACGGGATTTACGTGTACCTCCCCTTCTGACTCTACCATAGGAAAACATTTGTTTAATATAGTCTCCACGACGATGTTTACGGCGAGTGCGTTCACGAGGGTTGCTTTCATGATGGGTTCTTTCACGGTATGTGCTTTCACGAGGATTGCTTTCATGATGGGTTCTTTCACGGTATGTGCTTTCACGAGGGCTGCTTTCACTGTGTGTGCTTTCACGGTATGTGCTTTCACGAGGACTGCTTTCACGAGGGCTGCTTTCACTGTGTGTGCTTTCACTGTGTGTGCCTTCACTGTGTGTGCCTTCACGCGGTAGTGTATAATCGATGGTAGATTTTCCTATATACGTATCGTAGTCTTCTTTCTCTTTTTTAACCATATAATAATGATAAATTTCGTTGCCTTCGTGGTCGTTGATAGGATATGAATCTCTATATATTTTTTTACCTTCTGTAGAAATTGTTATATTACCGGTATTTGTTTTAAGTGTTATCTCGTTGTACTCGCTATTTACATCGATTTTAGGCTGGTGTGAGTTTTCTAAATACATACTATATACTTATAATTTATCATACAACGTTCCGTATAAATGAACGAGAATTGCATTATTTGCTTTATTTTCAAAGTCAATCCTCAAATTACAAATCTTTTGGTCTCCCGTCAAATGATTCTCAAGTTTTGTAAGTGCACTCGTCCGAACGGCATCGTAAATCTTTCCTTCAAACCCCTTTCTACCGAAAATATTTGCCACCCCTGTAAGAAATTCGCGTACCGCGTTCGACGATCCCGATTCGGTCACATGAATGATCCCGATCTGTTTGTACCCCGTCTCCGAATTGGGCTCCGTATTCAATCGTGTCGTTTTGTAAATCATGAGTTCTTTAGATGATCCTCCTTTAAGTCGGCGTGTCATACCCTTATAATATATTTTTATTCCAGTATACTATGTCTTGCTCGTCGATCGAAAAGGACATTCAAAAGATTCATAAACTACCGTTGGATGAAGAAGAAAAAGCCATCCTTGAATCCGTTTTACTCAAGGAGTTTTCCGGAGAAAGAAAAAAGACACGTCGTAGACGTAAACGACCGACGCGTCGAGGCGGGACCCGTTGTAGTACACTAGAATGTTTGACTCTTCTATCGACGATGATCTTTATCATTTATAAAATACGCGTATGTGCGATCAACGTAAATCTGGTTGCTGTCATGGAATATTCCATCTCCACGTATCATGGTGCCCTCTCTGTCTTATTTGGTTATAATGCACGCGCCTCCTATGAAGCAGCAGCGACAAAACCTCAAGCAGAGCGAGATGCCGTTGCATTTAAAGAAACGATCGATGTGGCAGGGAAAGCGGTTCTTTTACATCGATTGGCAGGATTCGTAGCAACAACTTTAAAAGAAATCGCCGCTCATCCAACTCGGTGTAAGTCCTATTTACCGGATCCTGTCATCCAATTATTATCGATCTTCTGTCGTGTTGAAACCGGTGAAATCAAGCCTGCTGAGGGCAAAAAAAGTGTCGATGCCATCTTTAAACCTGTACTTGTGCGACAGTCTTCCTATGAAGAGTTTTATGATGCACTTGATGAATCACCCTAATTGTTTCATGAAATCGACCATGTGTCGTTTCCCCATACTGGAATTACAATTTTGACAAATAGGTCTCAAATTGGACACTTCGATGGTACCTCCATGATATTCGGAAACCACATGTCCGCAGTGAAAGGACATTTGAGAAATGATGGTATTTTTACAACATACACAGGGAGCGTTCCCCTTCTCCTCTCCGATATAGGTTTTCCATACAAGCCGCCGGACCGCTGCAGGGATACGCTGTTTTGGTTTCAGGGATCGATACATTCGTAAGGTATCATGGATGAGAGGTTTCCATCCATCTTTTTCAAGTTCAGGATTATCATACCATTGGATCAATTGTTGTATTTTGTTAGTTATTTCGCAAGGAGATAACGTAGATGCCTCTTTGCGAAGTTTTTCTTGTTCCCGTTGACGATGTTCTTGAGCCCATGATTGTGTCATGGGATCCAACGGAAGTAATAGTATACGCTGATACGCCATGATGCATTCCATCTGTAGAGGGACTTCATGTCCAAGATGATTTCAATTTACGTGGATTGAATATACTTAGGTTAAAATAAAAGTATACACTATGAAGAGTCCGTGTAAGAACGGTCAGGTACGCGACCGAACGACCAAACTGTGTAGAGATCGTCTTAAAGCAGGTAGAAAAGGATGCAAGACCCAAAAGAAATGTAGCTTGTATAAATTACACCAAGCCTGTAGAGATGCCGGATCTAAAGGGAACGTGGATCTGCGTTCTCTCATGACCAAAAGTGAAGATATCAATCAATTGGATAATACCGACATGACCCCTCTCATGATTTTAGCATCGAAAGGGAACGTGGAGATGATCGATTTATTTGTTCTCAACAACGCAAATCTTCTTGAAACCAATCGTAAAGATGAAACTGTTCTTCATTATGCCAACGAAGCTGCAATGAAAAAACTTCTTACCTATCCATCCGTTCCTATCAACGGAATCTCGACAAATCACAGAACGGCACTTCATCATGCCATCGAAATAAATTCTCCTCTCTCCGTAAAACTACTCCTTCAACGAGGTCAGCCTCTCTTAGAAGTAGATAATCCTGTATCCGCAGAGACAGAGGTTCAATTCGCGATGAAGACCGCTGTACGTACTAAAAAATATACGGTCCTTAAAACACTACTCCCCTATTTGGATAAACCCATGTTACGCGAAGCTCATACAGAAGCGGTACACTATACTGAAACTAATGTTAAGGAACGTACTGAATATAAAAAGATTGCTACCATGATTAAGAAAGTCTACGAGGCAAAATTTCATACAAATATATAGGTATATAGTATGTCAGAAATTAGAGCAGCACGATTACAAAAGTTAGCAGCACGACCCGACCCCGGACCCCCTGCGGGTTCGTTGAATGCAGTGATCCGAAATGCTCGGCTTAATCCGCCTCAAGTCGTTCCTCTTGGAGGAGGGCAGGTAGATCCATTACTTCAAGGGGCCGCTCAAGCGGTACAACAGGTTCGACAAGTGGATAGTAGTAATGCGGCCATCATGGCAGCCGTCTTACAACTTCAGAGTGCAGTCCCCGTTATTCTTGGACGGATCAAAGAGGTGGAAGATCATCAAAAAGGGTTTCGGGCAGAAAATAAAGATCTTCATGATCGAACGGTTGCTGCCATCGCTGATTTTCGATCGTTTGCCGCTGACAATTTTAATGAAATTAAAAAAGGTATAACGGCTGCTGCCGGTTTTTTTGCAGGGGGATGTTTTGGAGGTATACACCGAGGCATCTTATTACGGATTGCCACATGTATGTTTTTATTCTTTTGTTTCATTTTTGGAGTCCTTCGAATGATATTCGACTTTTATGTAAAAATGAGAAAGGCGTTCCTTACCGCCATCTCCGTCATGTTTGCCGGATTTGGACCATTTGTATCAGGGGTGGTGTACAACATAACGGCGATTCTTATTTTCTGTGTGGAATTAGGATGGTCGGTTCTGTTAATTAATACACTGGGGTCGTTTTGGCCTTTCCGTATGGAACGGATCGGGACACGTACCATCATCGCGTTGAAAGATTTATTCATGTCGGTTCTCTCGTTGATTTATCAATTTTTAACAACGTTATTCACCCCTTTCTTTGATTTAGTCGAAGAAGTGACGGGATGGGATCTTAGAAAAGGGTTCAAATGGATGAATACTCTTATGGAACAAATTGTAGCGGTATGGCAGTATGTATGTTCATGGGTATTTGCTCCTCCAGTTGTGAAAAAACTGGTTGAAGGGGATGTTCTTCCGATAGACACTGAAGACATCCCTGAAAGTGCAGCGTTTGTAGCGCATATGAAAGAAACGTTAGAGGCGACAACTTCCAAAGCGGCCGAGGTTGCATCCGACACAAAAGAAGCGTTGTCTGCTGCTGCTCATACGGCTGCCGCTAAAGTATCCGAGGCAGCCTCCGATGCAAGCGACTATTTGGCCTATGCAAAACAGTGGTCAGCGGGCGCAAAGGAACGTTTAGCGTCAGCTACCGATTTTGCTAAAAAGAAAGTCATGGATCAGTTAGGTGGAGGTCTTGCTGAAGAGGTACCTAAGGCTGCTAAAAAGGCTGCTTCAACTTCTAGGAAAAGTCTATTTAAGGCTCGTCCTAAGCGCGGTGGCGGTCTTGTCGGGTTTGAAGAGTCCTTTTTCGCCTTTAAACATACCAGCGGAGTCGACAATCAGATGGGATTTATTGTGGTCATGTTAGCGATGATGAGTGAACCCAAATTTAACAATAAATACTTGACGGCGTACCTTTCAAACCCGATGGTGGAAAGAATGACGTCCGAATTGTACAAACGTATTGAAGTCATGACGGATTTTTTACAAACTGGACACATGTCCCCTTCGGTTCGTATGCCTCGATTAGAAAGAACCCTCGTGTCAGGTATAGGGATGCGTCCGACAAGAAAACAGAAACGCCCCAAGCGTCGGCGCACCCATAAAGCATAAAAATGAAATGTCGTATAGATCGACCCCGATGCAAATGATTCACATCGAAGGTTCGGAAGGAATTACCATCATGACCTTTCAAGATAAAACAGTTATCTCTTGTCAAAAAGATAACTGTCGCATCCTTCGACAGCGGACACTTACCCCGTTGTCCGTTCCGGCCAACAAAAAAGTGGTTTCGGATATTGGTCTACGTATGAATCTTGTCATGGTGGTCGGTGATCCGTCCGCGATCGAACAAAGTATACGTCTCGAAGTCGAATTGAGAAGTCTTCAAGAACTAGAATTGCACCACTTGCGACAAAAACTTCAACGGATTCAAAAAACCGCAGATGAAATTCGGAGCATAACCGATCGACTACACTAGGGTTAATTTATGAAACTTTTCAAATTCTTCCCGCGTAATGAAGTGATTGACCCGAATGTATTTTTCGATGATGTATTGGGCAAAGATGTTGGAGATGCAAATCGATAAACTCACGACGAGCGAATTCAGAATAAAGTCGTTCATCTTTTATGTAGTATACATGATCAAGCGTTGATCAATTTATAAAATTGAATCGGAATGTATAACCTTGTCTATGTGAAAATGAATCTTCTCGATGTCATGTCGATGCTAGGGCGAGAGCGGTCCAAGGAAAAGGTCATCGACTTGATCCACACCAACGGCGAACGATGCGACATGATCCTACAATATGCTCCCCAATTTAAAGATGACCTCGACGTCGTACAGGTCGCTCTCTCCTACGATGTACGAAGCATCTATTATGCAAGTGAACGATTAAAAAATAACGAAGAGCTTGTGTTCGAGATCGTTCAAAAAAGTGGAAGGACGCTTCAATATGTAGGGATGGAGATTCGATCGAATCGACGTGTTGTCTTAGCTGCCGTTCGACAGGATGGTATGGCCATCCAATATGCCATCGATACATTATGGAACGATGAAGAGATTGTTGCTGAAGCCATCGAACAAACTCCCGATGTCATCGATTGGATCGACTCTTTACATGAGTAACATGTTACATACACTCATAGAATCTCGTATGCTCTACAAATGATTTTTTACATCCAGATATGAATCGAAGATCTGCAACATGGGAGTCCTCATGTTGAAAGAGATGAACCTCATAATTAAACGTATCCATCGACACTTGATATATCGTATTGTCGACGGTATACTTTCCTCCTGTTATTTTATTCACGTTATACCTCAATTCGATCATCGTATCCATATAGTAAGGTCTTTCTAAGTGGCTAGCAGGAGGTGCATCATCTTTTTCGATCGTATGAAGACCAATATGAAGCCCGTAATGAGGAGTTCCTTCCGGATAACAAATGATGAATCGAGGATCTCCACGAAGACTAAACATCCGACTTGCCCATCGACCCTCTCGCCATGGCAAATAGACGAATCCTCGTGGACCTGATTCCTCCGAACATCCAACGACTTCGACGATTTTCACATAAGAATCTCGACCTTCCCATCGTATCGTATCATTCACGCCGAGTTTCAGGGGATGCGTATCCTCGTTCGACCTGTATACATAGAACTGTTTTAGATCGACGTTGCTCCAGACCGCACGGGTGTTAAAGGCAAGATCCATCGTACACAGGTCTCTCCTAAAAAGGTACATTTCGATTTTTTTTCACATGGTATAGTATGTCGCGTAGATTGTCCAAAGTCCATCCTGCGCCTGAATCTCCGAAAAGTTCTACACTGGTCAAGAAAGTATTTGCTTATTCAGAAGCACGTAATCGTGGAGATGACCTTCAAGAATATCGACATGATATTCTCGACCATTTGATGAATACACGAAAAATGAAAACGTACGAAGATTTAATGGCCACGACCGATGGAGTGTATACCATTCCTCACTCCCTCTTTTTTTCAGCGGTGGTTGTATGGCATGATGAACGTCTCGTTCACGGTGTCATTTCTACGGCAAAACGATTGGATGTACTGGATCGATTGAGGGATACGACCTTTGGGAAATCAAGGAGATCACTATACTCGATGGCTCAGAATGAAATGATTATTGATGCACTCGAACGAAACCGATTTCCGGAAGGACGTAAGAAGAAACCTAAACGCGCGACACGCGGCGGGTACCGCGCTTTGCGATCTTACGGGACACGCGCTTTGCGATCTTACGGGACACGCCGCTCTTAGGACGTTTGCCAATCTCTTCATAGGCAAGATATACTGGAGGTGTAATGTGAACACGTCCTACCCCCTCATTATGAAAGGAAACCGTATGCGTTCTTACGACGTTGGTCATATAATGAACTTGTGCATCTACATGCGCATTTCCAAAATAGCCAACGACAAGTTTGCTCTCTTTTTTTCGATTATACGACCGAAAAATAAAATATAAATCGAGTACAATTGACGTATAATACATGAAAACACTTGAAATGAATGAATGTTGTTCCTCGGCATAATTCATTCGTTCAATTTCGGCCGCAATTTCGGCCTTACGATCCGTTTGATAAAAGTCGATGAGAAGCGTTAATAAATCGGCTACATATTCATGTTCCTCTTCCCTATTCGGAAACGTTGCCTTATAATGCCGTTGAATTTGCATACATGATGGAACATCAAACATCGCACGAAGATCGGCAGGAAGCGACATGTATTGATCTCGAAGAACACTCTTTTCTTCGAACAGCTTCTCTATAAAGACATCTTCTGGTTCGGTTATGATTTCTCGTAGAATGATAAGCATTTCTACAAATAGATGAGGAATCGGTTGTTTTACGGTTTTCATAAGAGGAACGTTGTTCATCAAGTACCGATTCGCCTGTTTTCCTAAATGGTCCAATAACTGTACCGTAATTCCTCCTTGATAATCATCTTCCCATTCGGTCTCATAGTGAAGTAGTCTTGCAGGGAACTCGGGCATTTCTCTCCCAAGTCGATACTTATGTAAAATAGCAATCGTTTCATAATAAACCGGCATCATTGACGAGACACTCGAATGCGTCAACACGTTTTGTTTTCGAGCATCGGCATACTGCCATCGTATGTTGGGAAAAGGACACCGTGTATTTTTATAAAAGCACAATTGGTGAATCCGAGTTAGTTCTACCATCGGAGACCTGATATCATATTGTTCCAGTTGCCATGCCATCATCTTGTCTTTTTTAGAGAACGGGACAATCTCCTCCACTTCTCTGCCTTGGTATAGGTAATAGATCTTTTCTTTTTCAGATAATCCGGCCATTTGGTCCGTATCATTAAAGAAGGCTTCCAAAAAGAGATGGACGGGATATCTTTTTGCTAATTTATCCAACGATGCAATAAAATCGGTTTGTACGTTGGCACATCGAGGTCCATCGCAAGGTTCCCAATCATCATAATTGTGTTTTTCTCCTAACAATAAAAAAGTGACGTCAGGTTCCTGTCGAGGCGTCAACACCGTCATAGTGTAAGGGCCTCGAATCTCATCGTAAATGTCTTCTCCGATATGAAGGGGCATAGTATACTGATTTATTTAAAGTTCGAGCCGTTTTACATCCCATCCGTCCACCCATACACGGTCGACTTCTTTGGTCATAACGGCATAGTATACACGGATGTACCATCCTGAATCCAACGGCTCTTTGACAATTCTCCATAAAATTCCCCAATTAAGGGATGAAAAGGCCTGTCGGATATCCCATTCGGACACGTCTACTTTAGTACGGAATCCAAACACCGTCATTCCTTTATGAGGGACGATAGTAGATGATTCCTTCAATTTTACACGATGAATTATATCATTTACGTCATATATTTTATATGATTATACGGGGATTCCGCAGTATTGATTATATGAAGTGCTAAATTTTTATTTTTATTCATGTCGTGACGTATATCCTTATGGTGAAATATGAAACAGTTGTACTTATGTACAAGAATATTAAATATACTTTGATCGCCTGTATGATGATATGTAACCAACGGATCATTTAAGATATCGTCTTTGTACGATGTAAAAAATGCCCACTTTTGTATGAATGAGTTGTTTAATTCACATTTTTTAAATAAAAACCATGAGTTTAATACGTGAGGAAAGTTTAATTTATTCATATTGTCGGAATTAGGAATAATTGTATTCCACACATCTATATTATCACAACATGCATTTGTGATATTGGTTATGTCGGTTCCAACACTTCCGGCAATACATAGTTTTTTATTTGCAATATCTATCATTCGATCGATGGATTCTGTAAACCCTTGTATAAAATATTGAGAGCTGTCCACATAATATAAAATGTCGCCTTCCGACATACTATCATATACATCTTTTACGATAAATGCTTTCCACGCATTATAGTATCCATCTCTTCTACCATTTTTATAAATTGTAGGTAAATCCTTTATTTCTGAAAACCACGGGAGTGTTTTAATTTTATCTAATGTATAATCGTGAATGACGATTGGATGACGTGTATGATGATGTACAGAATCGAGGGTAAGACGTTTTGTGGTATTATACGGCTCATTATTTGAATATACAATTAAATGTATCATCATATAATAGAATATAATATTATGAGGGTAATAATTTGTATTTGTTCTAAATATCCAAATAAACGGTTATATACATGCATAAGGGAATTATATAAATATCAGATCTCTTCTCAACATACCTATGAAATTCATGTCGTTGATAGCAATAGCGATAATATGATGTATTACGATGAAGTCGCTAAAAATTTTCCAGATGTTCATCTACACATGATTAAAAATAAAAATTATGAATATGGAGCTTGGAAATATATAGTTGATTTATGTCCGGCATTTGATGTATATTTCTGTATTCAAGATACAACAATTATTCACAGAGAAATTGATCTTACACCAATTTCCAACAATACTGCATACACGTTTCATCATTTTAGCGGTTATGATTGTCATTTAGAAATTAAGCCTCTTGGACTAAGTATACTAAGTCGTAGCTCTTTAAACTATCTACCTTTTGTGAATCGACCTTTTAAGTTAGCCCAACATTGTTCTTTTATTGTATATAACTCCACCATAAAAAATATGTTTCATGAATTGACAATTCCTCCTGTCAATAAAAATGGATCTTGTTGTTATGAAAGAATTTTTGGTATCTATTTCTTATCGAAGAAAATTCGTACCATCAATTTATATAACTACATGAATAAAATACATGGGGACAGATATTAAATTCCAATTCTATTTCCTTTAATGAAGACCAGCTCGTATTCACTCCATAATGTATGTCTAAACTGGATATACATAATATCATCTAACCAAGGTTGATCAAAATCCGATTTTATAAAATCTACACCTTTGTAATAGGGTAATAACGATCCAATATTCCATCCATTTTCAATTATCTTTCTTGACATGAGAACCTCTTTATTCCATATTGCATCGTCAAACGTTGGAGCATGATTGGTCAAGCTGAAGATCTCCTGATCGATTAAATACTGAAGCGTGGTTTTATCCATCGAAAAAATGTACGATTGTACGTGTGCCTTTAGCGGGTCTCCTATTGTATTAATCGTACTTCCGAAAAGCTTCACGTTTCCCTGCAGGCCCTCAAGGTAAATGTCTGTCCACTTACCTTTGTAATAAGAGGGGAGAAATGGACCAATCACCGACGAGTTCACAAATATAAATGTATCATAATTTTGATAGAGTTGATGGGTCAATAAAGCCTCACTCCATCCTCCGAAATCATACCCCACATTCTCGCGAATCAACACCTTGACATTCTGGTTTTGAATAGTATACTCCCTGTTATTCGCGATGATCATAAAATCGATGTTTTCATCTTGAAACAAACAGTTGTTCAAGAAATGTTCCACTCTTATGTTGTATTCATGAAACACATACAACACAAGAGTTTTCATAAACGTATAATGAAATTAGTTTTAATATGATATACACAGTATACTTATGGAGGATCTGATTCGTTCCCTCAAACTACCTCCCAAGTTCATGAAAGAGTATACTTACATAGAAGACATCGACTTTCTTATTCTAGGACGATACATTCGATGGGTGTACACTGACAACCTTAAGAAAATCTACAACGGTGGATTTCTTGTTTCTGTTGATTCCAACATTCTCTTGTGCAAAAACCGAATGGCACTCTTTACCATCTCCTTTGACGATGCACTCGTCTTTCAAAAAAGATCCATCGATGAACGTATTGTGGAACGTGCGCGCCAATTGGCATCTTAAAATATACGTAGTTAGTATGCCGTTTTATGCCCTGTATACTGGACATATCAACAACCAAATTTTCACGACATGGGATGAATGTAAACGCGAAATCAACAAGAAACCCAAATATAAAAAGTTTGCTACGATGGAAGAAGCCCTCTTTTTTCAAAAGAATGGACCTTTCGGAACCGAGGATAATTTCGAAGAGTATGTGTACACTGACGGTTCCGCCATCTCCATCAAAGGCGAATTTTATTCAGGGTACGGCGTCTTTTACGGAGATCATCGAGACGTCTCGGTATACTTAGGCAAGACTACCAATAATGTAGCGGAATTGACCGCCATCCAGCATGCCTTGCAACAAACGGATCCCACGAAGAAGACGGCGATCTACTCCGATTCGACCTATGCTCTCTTGTGTTGTACGTCGTACGGCGACAAGTGTCAAAAACGAAAATGGCCCGAAGACATTCCGAACGTTCATTTGGTTCAAGCAACCTATGAGTTGTATCAATCCAAAAAGGAAATGGTCGCGCTCGTGCATATTACAGCGCATACGACCAAAGACGATCGTCATTCTATAGGGAATCGAGAAGCGGACCGGTTAGCGAAACTTGCCCTTTCCAACGTGAAATAATATTGGAGAATACTATGGATCTTCCCCCTCCCCCACCGCCGCCTTTGCGTAGATCCAATAATAGTGGACCTCCGCCTCTACCTCCTCAATTACCTAGAGTAATGAATCGTCCAAGAACCCCTTCTCCTCCACGGATATTTGGCGCGAATGAACCTCTCCCTCCCCCTCCTCGTTTACAGAGGGCGGTTGCACCACCGATGCATTTAAGCGCTCAAGAAATTAAAGGCATTCTTATGAATGATTTGAGCGAAGCAAGTGTTCGCCGAGTATTACCGGACATTCAAGCGTTAAGCCCATCTCCCCGAACCCATCTGATGAACGAGTTGAAGCAGTCTAAAATTATTCCCCCTGAAGTAGAACAAATGTTGGGAAAAATGAAAAAGTCTAAGCACCGTAAATTCAAAAAACGTGTATCTCGTAGACCTAAACGCAAATTAACGGTCGATCGGTAGTTTAGGAAGACGCTTATCCAACCATCGATGAAACGCCTCAAACTCCGTCACATACTCTTGTTCAAACGGCGTACCCTCCATGACTACTTCGATGTATCCTCCCTTGTAAATATCCCTCGAATACTGTAGTACATAAGGAGTGTCCTTATGTAGTACAACATACAATCCTGCATCCATCAACCTCCTCACGATACATTCCACTTCCCATAAATAATCCATCTCCAGCGGTACAATACTTTCAAGATGGATGACATGTCGCGCCATCTCGACCGATTTGACTCGAGCAAGAATCTCCAGTGTACGCGAACAAGTCGTATAATAGTAGCGAGGCCGAAAGAGGTAATCATGCCACCGTTTGGCGCGGTTGAACGGCGGAAGGTAATGTTTGAATACCGTAGAAATGTAGTCAACAAGAAGATCTACCTCCTCCGGATCGGTTGCCTTTACGATGTTGTGAGCGATCATCTCAGCCGTCATTTCTTTTCTTGTAAACGACGATTCAAACGTGGTTCAATTTTATCACCTTTAAGTATGGATTTTCGAGAAATGATTAGATCTACCACACCGCTTTATTTTGTATTTACGATTGACGGAAACAGTTATGATGTTAGGTTTAAAGTAAGTAGGAAGGAAATGATTCTAGAATTCACAGTTAAAACTCGTTCATCATTCTATGAATGTATTAAAATCCGATTTCATCACGACGAAGTTGAATTGAACAAATTTTATTATATGCTCGAAATTGATAAAAAATATGATTGTCCTCATCTAGCCCATGCAGACTTTTTTAAGATTTTGGACGTTGTGGCCAATATGAATAGCACTCCTCGAATTACTTTGGATGACGGATCCTATGTCGACATCAACGGATTTAGAATTTACAAAAATGTGATTGCCATGACGAAACAAGGTCGTTCCTTTTATAATCGACACGGGTTTGTATCCACCATAGAAGGTGTAGATGAAAACTTCAGACGTTTACCTTCTCAACCGTTCGACGGTAGTGGAACTTATCAGGAAACGGCCGCCGAGTTGATTCACCGCGCTAAAACATTTGAGGGTACTCCTGAAGAACGGAGTCAACTTCAACAATGGTTGACGACCTTTGATCATACCGTACAAACAGAAACCGAGGATGGTGGTTCGTATTACAAAACCGCCGCACCCTATACTTTCCATATCGAACCTGTGAATGAAACTACCTTCCATGTGATTGCAAACTCATCCGGTGGACGAAAACGCGCAAAACGAACGCGTAAACTCAAATCTAAACGGAAGACGAATCGAGCAGCATGATCGCCATCGCTGCATAATTATGTAAATCCAACAGCGTATCTCGCATTCCTTCATCGGGAACCAAGTTCACCCCGTTTTTCGTAATGGACATCGACCGTTGTAGTTTATCTTCGATCCGCATCAGGACACCAATCACGCCATACTTGGCGAAAGCATCACCATAATCGATATTCTTTTTTGTAAAGAGAGCAAAGGCTTCACTTTGAATCCGATTCATTTGTTCAATACGATTCATAGTATACTAAAAAATGTATCTTTAAATCTGTATTTTGTTTACCACAGACCGGCTACCATCTTTCGGCACGTCTCTGCTGGAATCTGTTCGGCCGAGAACTCCTTCCATGGTACGTCACCTTCCCACCGTGCGTATACATCGTCCACACACCGAAGCGGGGGAGACTTTTTGTAAATCCGAGTCGTCCAGTACCACTCGTCCGAATAGTATACTTTGAACGAGTCCTTCATGTAAATCCTCTTGTGCACCTCATCGAGATCTGAGGGGACGAAGTGAATGAAGAAGATCTTATAATCGGTCCTTACGACTTCATCCACATGACTGACTCCCCGAAATAGCGTATCGAAGGTTTTGTAAATGTCATCCGCCACGAAATGCAGGGGCGACCACGGAATACACATGACCGGTCGATATTTGATCGTATTGTCATAGACCGCGATGCCGACATCGTCCACGTCCCCATCGAAATCGGTCTGAACAAGATTCCCATGATACATGTAGTCCCACTTCTGGTACCATCTTCGGTGAGCCTCTTCGGCGAGTTGCCGAGCCTTTCCGCTGGACGCATCGACCAACATATCGCTGAAGCCATCACTCGAAACGACCATCCGAATCGTATCCGTAGGAATCGTCAGCATCGAGAATTTTTGAGGATCAAGTCCCGTCATGTTGTTGTGTCCAAGGGATTGGGACGGAACCATAGCTTCCCCAGACGTAAAGGTTGCGATCGGAGAGAGAACATGTTCGATACGTGTTGCTGAAACGGGAAATGGAGCTTTGGTAGGCTGAATCGAGCGAACGTTTTTCTGAGTTCGCTGAACCTCCCTAAAATCCAAGAAATTGTGCGGGGTTGACACATATACCGTAGATCCGTTGAGCCAAACCTGTATCGTAGAATCGCCGCAATTGAACGTTTCCACCCAAGTTCCGGTTATGCGAGCGAAGGCCATCGTAGATCCGGATTGGTAAGAGTTGCCGACGAGTCGAGAATGAACTGCTTGTACTGGATCTGGAGCCATAGCGATCTCATCCATGTTCATCGCGCGAATTTGATCGATGACGTTGTTGGTTCCATGTCCGTCGAAGACGAAAATGTAGTCGATGTTGCCTACTCGGCCGGTGCCGGCGTAGTCCTGATTGGAGCGAGAAGGGATCGTGCAAGAATCCATCGTGTTGTGTCTGGAAGATGGACATAGTTCTGTTTCAATTTTATAAAAAATGGGGTCCGCCCCCCTCTTTTTTTTAAGGTTTGCGCTTCATGATCATGTGTGCTCGAACTTGTTTCCCCTTGATCTCGAATGGCTTGCTGCAGACCGCCGCCATAAGATCCCACTTCTCGTTCGTGTAGGTTCCGTTCATCCGGAAGATGTTAAGCTCGTCGCAGTCCCAGAATCCTGCGATTCCGTTGTCCGCAAAGTATTGGATGATGTCCGCAGGAGTCACACCAGAAGGAAGTTCGAAAACTGCCTTCATTTTGAGTATGTCATACCTAACTAGGAAAAACCGTTTCAATTTTTTAGAGTCGATTTGTTTTGTACACAAACCAATCCGGATCGGTAGGAGCCGTTTCGTAGGTATTGACCGATTTATTAATGGTAGTGAATCCATAATGTCGATTCTGTCGATTCATTTCGTACATCGAGATCGTCTGGAGAGCAAACTCTTCTACACACCAAGGAAACTCAAATAATTCATCTCGAATCGAGGGGTGACGTTCTAAAAAACGAATGATGTTTTGACATACATCGTAGTGAAAGACAAGCCCTTCATGACAAGAGGAATGTAAATGAAGTCCATTCGAACGATAGTGGGTTGCCAATTTAGTTTTTAAAAAGGTAGGCCAGTGCCATCGATGATAAGGGGGAGCAACACTATGCTTCAAATCTTCGATGGAGGTTGCTGTTTTTTGACGCTCCTCCAAGACATGAATCGTAAGCGGTTGATAAAATAGATTACGTGAGGACAATACCATAAAGTACTTGAAGGATGCAATCCGTATCGCATGTAGCATATTCAGGTAAATACCTTTCGTCAGAGTTCCGGTTTCCCTTTGTTTGTTGAGGGAAATGGGATGAACATGAACGTGAGGTAGTCTTACCTTAAGTGCATTCTTCATGTAGTCATTACAATTTAGGATGACGATATACGTACAGTTTAGGTAGGTTTGAATGTTGTTTAATTGTTTCATTAAAAAGGGTACATTTTCATGAACGTTGATCGATACAACGACCTCAACATTCATTACATTAAGTGTTTAAAATAACAAGATGATGTCCGAAGGAGGATAGTAGATGTAAACAGGCATGCCATGTTTCACCCTCTTGACCAAAGCAAAATTCACCTACATACCATCCGTAGAAGTATAACACGCATACAACAAACCAACATGCTAAAATCATCGGTAATTCAGCATTATTTTCCATTAAATAGAGTGCATGAAGTACAATTCCTAAAATCATCAATTTATCTAAATATCCTAGACATCCATAGGAATGAAAAAAGATCGAAGTAAGT
>Ga0164294_10000273_pt1 | contig 48000 bp, 47 predicted proteins | sample GEODES005metaG_FD_111479 | JGI IMG/M metagenome (GOLD analysis project Ga0164294, IMG submission 111479) | Oligotrophic lake water microbial communities from Sparkling Lake, Wisconsin, USA - GEODES005 metaG | ecosystem: Environmental > Aquatic > Freshwater > Lake | place: USA: Sparkling Lake... | reverse complement strand
TCCATACTGACCGCGCCACGACCTTCGCGCTGCGCCTCGGCCATCGCTTCCATGATTCGCTTGGCATAGGCAATTTCTTTTTCGCTTGGCGAAAAAACGGTATTCGCAATCTCGATTTGTGTAGGGTGAATTGCCCATTTACCTTCATAGCCTAAAGCAGCTGCACGACGCGCCACCGCTTCATATTCCTTTGGATCAGAAAAATTAGCGAACGGCCCATCAATGGGTCGCAAACCATAAGCACGCGCAGCGACTAACATACGCGACATCGCGTAATGCCACATATCACCTGAATGAAATACACGTTGTCCTTGCGCATCTGGTGGCGTCAGCACACCGTAGTCAGGATCATTGCCACCTATATAAGTCGATCGTGCGTGAGTACTCGCACCATAGTCGCCTACTCCAAAGCTAAGCGCTTCTATGCGCGATGAGCTAGCGGCGATAGCTTCGACATTCGACATGCCCAATGCAGTTTCTATCAATAGATCAAAACCTAAACGCTTGCTACGTTTTTTAGTCATCTCGATTTGAGTCACCAACGTATCAACCATATACACATCAGCGGGCACACCCACCTTCGGTATCAACAGCATATCTAAACGTGGGCAGGCTTCAACGATATCAATCACATCGCGATACATGTACTCGGTATCCAAACCATTAATACGTACCTGTATGGTCTTGTTACCCCAATCAATATCATTTAGCGCTGCAATCGCATTCGCACGTGCAGAGACTTTTTCACTGGGTGCAACGGCATCTTCGAGATCGAGAAAAATTACATCGGCAGTAGATTGCGCAGCTTTTTCTATGAATCGGGGATTCGAAGCTGGCACAGCCAATTGAGAGCGCTGACGGCGCGGAGTCGCAGGTTGAATAATCGTAGCGCTCACGGGAATATCCTCTTGTTATTGTTTGCAGGGCTTTACTATAGGCAGTCGGCACTCATTCGACAATAAAATTATTCAGCCGATTATGCATTTTGACTAAATAATTGAATTCATCCATTGGATGCGCGGCGACTCGGATAACGATGACTCAGCACATTTCGTGGAATTTTTTGATCCGCCGATAGCGGCAATAACTGCTTTAGCAATTCCACCAGACGCAGCGAAGCCGGTGATAACGATTGTCCGCGCATGGTCACCACAGAAACTCGTCGCGTCATCGATGGATTTACAATCTTCAACGCATACAGCCCGGCATCTATTTTTTTCGGTAGCGCAACCGCAGGCAAAATCGCTGCTCCTAGTCCGGTACTTGCCATAGAAATCAGTGTTTGAGCTTGGGTAAATTCATAGCGCGACGTAAAACGAAAACGCTTCTCTTTCATCACATCTTCTAACATCCCACGCATAGCAGTCGCTTGATTGAGGACCAGCAAAGGCATGTGGGTCAAGGCTGCAAGTGAAATGGTATTTTTATCTGTCGTTAAAAATCGTTTCGGTACTAAAGCGTAAAACGGATCGTCCATTAAAGGCTCAAACTGAAATTCAGACGTATCGATTTGCGGACCCACACCAAAATCGACTTCACGCTTGCGCACCGTCTCAAACATCGGCGCTGATGCCAATTCCCTAACAGATACCTCAATCCCGGGATACTCACTCTCAAATGCCGCCAGTACCCGCGCTAGTCGGGTCTCGGCAATGGTTGGCGAACAGGAAAGGGATACCTTACCTTTGCGCATATCGGCTGACTCTTGAATTTTGCGCAGACCTTGGTCAACTTCCAGCAATGCACGCTGCGCACATTCAAGCAACTGCAGACCTTCTTCTGTTAAACGAACGCTACGTGTTGTGCGGTGAAACAAAGGCACGCCCAACTGATCTTCTAACTGACGAATTTGTGCGCTGATAGCTGATTGTGAGCGAAAAGATTTTTCTGCTGCAATGCGAAAACTAGCGAACTCGCCCACCAATAAAAATGTCTGTAGCAATTTGAGATTAACGTGCGCTAGCGCACTGGTAGCAGATTTCATAAAGACAAAAGATAACGTAAGCGTTGCGATAAGGTTAAGGCGATATTTTGTTAAAGCTAACATCGACCGGCACCGATTGACTATGCACTAAATCTGCATAATCAACAATATAAAGTAGTTTGTCGAATCAGCTTGCACCGCCTAAAGTTTCGCTCACTAAGGCAGCACTAAGACTGTCAATACCATCAATGGACATATTCCTCATGGCAGATGCGTCAACGAGTAAACCCAGTCATCCATCGCTGCCTGCCGGCGCACTTGATGGTTTGCGCGTCCTCGACATTGCCACCTTTATTGCAGCTCCTTTTTGCGGAACCATACTGGGTGATCTGGGCGCGGAAGTCATCAAAGTAGAAATGCCGGGCGCGGGAGACTCACTGCGCAAATATGGCACTCAAACCGAATGTGGCGACAGCTTGGTCTGGATGAGTGAATCGCGCAATAAACAAACAATTACCTTAGATTTTCGTAAGCCTGAAGGCGCGGCACTGTTTAAAAAATTAGTCGCTGAATCCGACATCGTGCTCGAAAATTTTCGCCCTGGCACCTTAGAAAAATGGGGCATCGGTTATGAAGCACTCAAAGCCGTTAATCCTAAGCTGATCATGTTGCGCATTAGCGCCTTCGGTCAAACAGGCCCCAAACGACATGACCCTGGCTTTGCGCGCATTGCGCATGCCTTTGGTGGACTGTCTTATTTATCAGGCGAAGCCGATGGCCCGCCCGTCGTACCCGGCTCCACTTCGGTTGCTGATTATGCGTCGGGTATGTGGGGAGCGATCGGTGTGCTCGCTGCTGTACGCGCACGCGATAATCAAGGCATCGGCCAATTCATCGATCTCGGTCTGTATGAATCGGTATTTCGCTTGCTCGATGAAATCGTGCCTGCGTATGCCAAGTTCGGTTACGTGCGTGAACGTATGGGTGCTGATACGCATGCGGTCGTTCCGCACAGTCATTATCAAACGGGGTCGGGTGAATGGGTGGCCCTCGCTTGTACCAGCGACAAAATGTTTGAACGACTCGCTAACGTGATGGGCAAACCTGAGCTGGCACAGACGTATCCAACTAGCGCGATTCGTGTAGAGCATCGCCATACCGTGAATGGTTTAGTGGCTGATTGGGTGGGTAGTCGGTCGTTAGCCGATGTATTAAATCTAACAGGTACCGGCGAAGTACCGTGCGCACAAATTTATTCAATTAAAGATATTTTTACTGATCCTCAGTATGCCGCACGCGGAAATATGATGACGGTGCAAGATGAACGTATCGGCGAATTAGTGTTGCCCTCACCCGTGTTAAAAATGTCGGAAACACCCACGGTTTTCAAACACGCAGGCCGAGCGCTAGGTGCTGATAACGAACGTGTTTATGGTGAATTGCTGGGGCTCTCAGCAGATCAAGTGCGTCAGTATATTGACGCCGGCGTTCTCTAACTGGAGATGAATATGAAACCCATGCTCAAAACGATGATTGCTAGTGCCTGCAGTATCTTAGCTCTGGGTACATTCTCAACTGCTCAGGCAGAAATCTCGGGGGATGTTGTAAAAATTGGCTTCATCACTGACATCAGTGGGCCTTACTCCGACACCGATGGTTCGGGTGGTGTTGAGGCAGTCAAGATGGCGATCGAAGATTTCGGTGGCAAAGTGAATGGTAAAAAAATCGAATTTATCTACGCTGACCATTTAAATAAAGCGGACATCGCCGCTGGTAAAGCACGTGAATGGTTTGATGCACAAGGCGTGGACATGATTCTCGGTGGAGCCAATTCGGGTGCTGCACTAGCCACAGCCAAAGTCGCCGTCGACAAGAAAAAAGTCTATATCAATGTCGGCGCAGGTACATCGCGCCTGACCAATGAAGAATGCAACCCCTACACAATTCACTACTCCTACGATACCGTCGCATTAGCGAAAGGTACGGGTGGTGCCGTATCACGCCAAGGCGGTAAGAGTTGGTATTTCATTACCGCTGACTATGCCTTCGGTACGTCGCTGGAAAACGATACGACTCGCGTTGTTAAAGCCAGCGGCGGCAATGTGCTGGGCTCATCCAAACACCCGGTTGGGGCGTCGGATTTCTCCTCATTCATTTTGCAAGCCCAAGCATCGAAAGCGCAGATTCTTGGTTTAGCAAATGCAGGAGATGATTTGGTGAATGCCATCAAATCAGCGAATGAATTCGGCCTCAAGAAAAACATGAAGATTGCTGCCCTGCTGATGTACCTGAGCGATGTGCACGCTCTAGGTCTGCAACAGACGCAGGGAATGCTCCTGACCGACTCATGGTACTGGGACACTAGCGATGCGACGCGCGCTTGGGCTAAACGTTATTTTGAACGCGTGAAAAAAATGCCTAACAGCGGTCATGCAGGTGACTACTCTGCGATTACGACGTACCTGAATGCGGTTAAAGCAACGGGAACTGACAATCCAGAAAAAATCTTGGCCCACTTAAAGAGCACCAAGATCAATGACATGTTTGCCCAAGGTGGGTACATCCGTCCCGATGGCCGCATGGTCCATGACATGCATTTAGTTCAAGTTAAAACACCCTCAGAATCAAAACAAACCTGGGATTACTTCAAGCTGATTGAACGCATTCCTGGTGACCAAGCTTTTACAACAAAAGAAGAGAGCAAATGCGCTAGTTGGAAATAATAATAAACAGCGCAAGGTGTAAAAACCTAAATTTGCCAGTGCAGTGGGGAGAGCCGGGCCCCCACCCGGTTCGTTACAGGCGATCCTCGTGATCGCCGTTTATTTTTTTTATGGAGGCCCAGCATTCAGTCATGCATCTGTCGTGCATGAAAAAATGCGGGGCGATCCACACGCTGTATTTTTTAACGTGCTTTCATGACCCGTCATTACGACATCGTGATTATCGGCGCCGGTTCCGCTGGTTGTGTGCTGGCTAACCGACTGTCGGCTAAATCTTCTTGCCGCGTGTTGCTGCTGGAAGCGGGTCCTGAAAATCACTCACTGTGGACGCGAGTTCCTGCGGGTGTTCCGCGCGTCATTGCCAATCCTCGTATCGGCTGGGGCTATGTGACTCAACCCGAGCCTGCTTTACATGATCGTCGTTTGATTTCACCACGCGGGAAAATTCTCGGCGGTAGTAGCTGTATCAATGGCCATGTGTATATGCGCGGTACTCCCGATGACTATAATCGCTGGCATGCTGACGGTAACGCAGGTTGGGCATGGAAAGATGTACTGCCTCATTTCAAACAAACAGAAGCCCATTTTTTAGGTGACTCTGAGTTTCATGGCGCACAAGGTGAATTGCATGTATCACCGGTGATGGAACCGCATACAGCCTCCGAAGCTTTTATTCAGTCGGCTATCAGCAATAACATTCCAGCGACTCAGGATTTCAATGGTGCTACTCAAGAAGGTGTCGGATATCTAGAATTGATGATTCGAGATGGCATTCGTTCATCGACATCCGACGCTTTTTTAAAACCGATTCGTCATCGCAGCAATCTCACCGTTCAAACCGGCGCCTTGACGGAAAAAATCCTGCTCGATAATAAACACGTCAAGGGTGTGAGATTTACTATCGATGGCGTAGTGCATGAAGTGGGTACGCATCAAGTCATCCTGTCAGCCGGCGCTATCAATTCGCCGCAACTACTCATGTTGTCTGGTATCGGTGAATCTGACCAACTACAGCGACTGGGTATACGACTAGCACATGCCTTACCTGGTGTTGGCTACAACTTACAAGATCATCCGTATGCCCATTGTTTGGTGAATGTCGATGATGAGTTTTCTATCAATAGCACCATCGCCAGTCCTTTGCGCATGCTGCCGCACGTAGTGCGTTATCTGTTTACTCGACGTGGCTTACTAAATTCAGCCGCAGCGCAAGTCGGTTTATTCACGCGATCTGGCGTTCATGGATCTCAGATCGACTTGCAGATACAAATGCGGCCATTCAGCATGCTCAGCAAAAACGGCATGTATACCGCTGAAAAAACACCGGCTGTTACTGCATCCTGTGGCTTATTGCAGCCCTTTTCTCGCGGCAGCATTCAATTAAATTCAGCTTTGTCTACTGATGCGCCGCTGATTCAGTTAAATCTTTTAAAAGATGAACGTGATATTGCACCGCTGATTGCCGGCGTGCGCTTGATGCGAAAATTATTTCAGACAGCACCATTCAGCGATCACTTAAACGCTGAAGTAATGCCGGGTCCACTCTGCCAATCCGATAGTGAAATGACAGACTACCTACGGCAGCAAGTGCAATCCATGTATCACCCCGTCGGTACCTGTAAGATGGGACATGATGCGATGTCGGTTGTTGATGATCGTTTGCGCGTCAAAGGCATTGTTGGTTTACGCATCGCTGATGCTTCCATCATGCCCCGTATCCCATCGGGTAATACCAACGCGCCAGTTATTATGATTGCCAATAAAGCGGCAGAAATGATCGCGCAAGATTCGTATTAACAAAATAAAAGCCATTTAATTACATCCCAGATTTTAAAAAACACGGCGGAGATCTCTCATGAAAACCTATAACCACTTCATCGACGGCCAGTATGTAGAGCCCATAGGCAAGCAGTGGATGGATACGATTAATCCCTACACGGGTAAAGCCTGGGCGAAAATTCCTCAGGGATGCGCCAAGGATGTCGATCGTGCAGTGGCCGCCGCTAAACGCGCCATGACCGAAGGCCCGTTCTCAAAAATGACCGCGACCGAACGCGGCAAGATGATGTTGCGTTTAGCTGATTTGGTTACCAAACATGCTGAACGACTGGCTGAAATCGAAGTACAAGACAACGGTAAGTTGATCGCAGAGATGCGTGGTCAAATGAACTACCACCCTGAATGGTGGCGCTATTACGGTGGACTGGCTGACAAAGTCGAAGGATCAGTCATGCCTATCGATAAACCTGATATCTTTGCCTTTACTCGGCATGAGCCTGTCGGTGTCGTTGGCGCACTCACCGCTTGGAATTCACCACTACTATTCATTGCGTGGAAATGTGCACCCGCGATTGCTGCTGGTTGTGCAGTCGTGATCAAACCCTCTGAATTTACTTCTGCTTCTACGCTGGAGTATGCAGCGCTCACTAAAGAAGCAGGCTTTCCTGATGGTGTGTTTAATGTGGTGGCGGGTTACGGCCCCGATGCTGGTTCAGCATTAGTTGATCATCCGGATGTCGCAAAGATCACCTTTACTGGATCCGATGCCACCGGTGCGCGCATCTATGCACAAGCGGCTAAGACCATGAAGCGCGTGACACTCGAATTAGGTGGCAAATCACCCAACATCGTTTTTGATGACTGCAATTTAGATAAAGCCGCAGCGGGTGTTGTCTCAGGAATTTTTGCTGCGACCGGTCAAACCTGTATCGCTGGCTCACGCTTGTTAGTACAAAATTCAATCAAAGAAGCATTCACTAAGAAGGTAGCTGAACTCGGTGCGACGGCTCGCAAAGGTAATCCTATGGAGGCCGATACCAATATCGGTCCCGTCACTACCCCCGCGCAGTATCAAAAAATTCTCGATTACATAGACATCGCTAAAAAGGAAGGTGCGCGTTGCATACTCGGTGGTAGTGCTGCACCTGATCTACCTGGTGGACAATTCGTTGAGCCGACTATCTTCGTTGATGTAACTCCCCAAATGCGTATCGCACGCGAAGAAGTTTTTGGCCCTGTGTTATCCATTATCGGCTTTGACGATGAAGAAGAAGCGATCAGACTAGGTAATGATTCAGTGTATGGCTTGGCCGCGGGTGTGTGGACAGAAAACATTGGTCGCGCTGTGCGTATGTCGAAAGCGCTACGCGCCGGTACGGTGTGGGTGAATACATATCGCGCTGTGAGTTACATGATGCCATTTGGCGGCATGAAGCATTCGGGCATAGGTCGTGAAAGCGGCATCGAATCCATCAATCAATACCTTGAAACAAAGAGTACGTGGATATCGTATGCAGAAGGCGCACCCGGCAATCCATTCATCATGCGCTAAACAATAAAAATAGGAGATCGTATGAAAGGCATCGTATTTGCGGGTGATAGAAAATTATCTATGCAAGAGTTTCCCGATCCTACGCCGGGGCCGAATGACGTCGTACTCGAAATGAAAGCATCCGGCATGTGCGGTAGCGATTTAAAAGTGTATCGTGCACCGTTTGGTGAAGGACTAAAAAATCTTGGCTATACCGAAGCCATGCATGTGATTGCAGGACATGAACCATGTGGCGTCGTGGTAGCGGTTGGATCGAATGTCAATCCTAAGCAAGCCTATGTAGGTCAGCGCGCGATGGTGCATCACTATCGCGGTTGTGGTGCATGCCCTCATTGCTCGACCGGTTGGCAGCAAATGTGCGTAGAAGGCGTAGCAGAAATTTACGGCATCACCGGTCATGGTGGTCATTCCACGTATATGAAATGCCCAGCGAATACTATTGTTGAGCTGCGTGAAGAACTCTCGTTTGAAACCGGAGCCGCGATTGCCTGCGGCACCGGCACCGCGTGGGGTGCATTGCATAGACTCGATGCCAGCGGTGATCAAACTATCGCGGTGTTTGGTCAAGGCCCTGTCGGCTTATCCGCTACCCAACTTGCTGCTGCCATGGGTATGCGCGTAATTGCACTGGATATCAGCGATGAACGCTTAGCGCGCGCCAAAGAATTTGGTGCCGATGAAATTATCAACCCAACTAAAACCGATGCCGTTGCTGTGATACGCCAGTTAACTCAAGGCTTAGGTGCGCATGCATCGATCGATTCATCGTCATCACCTGAAGCACGTTTGCAATCCGTGCAATGCGTACGCAGCTGGGGTAAGGCTTGCTTTGTTGGTGAAGGTGGGCAGGTGACGATTGATGTCAGCCGAGATATGCTGCGTCGCCAAGTGACTGTGATTGGTTCCTGGACTTTTTCAACCGTGGGTCAAAAAGAGTGCAATGATTTTGTCGCTGATCGCAAGATCAATGTCGACGGACTCTTCACCCACCGCTGGAGACTCGATCAGGGTGAAGAGGCGTACAAAATTTTTGATCAGCAAAACTCAGGTAAAGGTGTGTTTTTGATGTGATGTACTGAATCGTTACTTCACCCTTGCCGCCCTAGCGAATACCTGTCAAGTGCTAGGGGGCAGAGTGGAACAAACAACATCCCATAGAACGCGATTTTCATCTCTGACAACCCGAGACAATGAATCAACAGAGGTGAACCAAATCTTCGGATCGGAAGGAATGGGTTTTATATCTCCCCTAGCAATCGCCAAGGCACGCTCACGAATTTTTTCTTGCGGTGCGATACCGATTTTGATGATTTTCATTAACTCCTCACTTAGTTCAGTATCGACCTAGGAGTCTAATTCATTTTCAGATTAGACAGTCGGCCCCCAAGGCGCTGCCATCATTAATTTGTTTTCTTGCGACGCGACTAAAGGTCTCACCTTTTGCGCAAAGGCCATGAATTGTTCATCAGCGAACAAAGCGGCCCAAAAAGCACGGCGATCTGCATCATCCTCAAATTTCCAAATATGGATAAGCTGATGCAAAGCGCCGATGTCGCCAATAAAGTAGCCGACTAATTTTTTTGGGTGGCGCTCAATCGCGGGATAACCCAAGGTTTTATATAACTCCACGATCTCGCCCATCTTGCCGACGATTGCCTGATAAGTACGCATTTCATAAATAGCCATCTTGTCTCCTGTAGGTGTTTTATTTGTTAATGCAACTTGTTTACATCTCAACTTCACTCTAATTTATCATCAAATTACTTTTTATAAAGCCTGATAGCCATCATTGATAATCTCACTTTATAGAACTCTGCTACCAGCCGACCAACTGGTGTAAATTATCGCCCTTAGCGATTAAATCGCATTGAATAAAACACCAGGAGAAAATTTTGAAAATCACCACCGGGCGCCCAGCAACTCTGGCTCCACATGGCATGGTCACCTGCCCTCATTCACTCGCCTCGCAAGCCGGTATTGATGTATTACGTGCCGGTGGCTCTGCAGTGGATGCTGCGATTGCAACCAGCGCTGCGCTAGCCGTTATTTATCCACACATGGTGGGTGTGGGTGGAGATGCTTTCTGGTTGATTCATGATGCTAAAACCGGTGATGTACATTGTTTAAATGGTGGCGGTCGTGCTGCTGCATCTGCCAGCGCGGACTATTTCACTAGTCGTGGCATGAAAGAAATTCCTTTTCGTGGCATCTTGCCAGCTAGCTTAACGACACCGGGCTCGGTCGATAGCTGGTGTCAAGCTCATGCCAAGTACGGCAAGTTGCCCATGACGCGCAACTTGCAATCCGCGATTACGTATGCACGTGATGGTTTTCCAGTTACAGAGCGACTCGCAGGCTGGATCGCAAAAACAGAACAAGAGCTACGTGCTGAACCGGATGCAGCCGCCATCTTTTTGAAAAATGGTGTTCCTCAAACAGGTTCTTTATTGCACAACCCCGGATTAGCCAACACACTCGAATCGATCGGTCGTGATGGTCGCAAAGGTTTTTATGAAGGCCCAGTCGCTGATGCACTGGTTAACTATGTACAAAAACGTGGTGGCTTTTTTACTAAGCAAGATTTGCAAGCGCAGCATGCTGAATGGGGCCAACCATTAGTAGGTCAATACCATGATCTGACGCTGTATCAAACGCCCGCACCGACCCAGGGCTTTGCAGTCATTGAAATGCTAAATTTAGTTGAGCCATTGGATTTGAAAAAAAATGGCTTTCTCGGCGCCGATCATGTGCACTTACTCGTGCAAGCCAAACAAATTACGTATCACGACCGCGATCAGCATCTGGCCGATCCTAAATTTGCTAACGTGCCTATGGATCGATTGATCTCTAAAGAGTATGCGAATGAACGCCGCTCGTTGATTGATGCGGAACATGCTCTACCCTGGGACAAAGTTCCTTCGTATGGCAGCCTGACTGGCGACACCGTTTATATCGCTGTGGTGGATGCTGAAGGCAATGCGGTTTCGCTGATACATAGTTTGTATGGAGTATTTGGATCGACCGTGGTGGCGGGTGACACAGGGATTGTTTTACAAAACCGTAGTGCGTATTTTTCACTTGATCCACAGCACCCTAACAAAGTTGAGCCAGGAAAAATTCCATTGCACACCTTGATTGCTTCGATCGGTAAACGCAATGGCAAACTATGGAGTGTGGTCGGTTGCATGGGTGCAGATGGTCAGCCACAAATACAATTACAGACCTATGTCGCGATGATGGATTTTGGTTGCGATATACAACAAGCACTGGAAGCACCGCGCTGGCTTTCGGGTCGCTTTGCGATTGGCGAAGCGCGCGATACCTTGCACATCGAAGGACGTTTTCCTGAAGCGACTTTCAAAACGCTAGAACAACGGGGACATACGCTGAATCGCTGGGAAGATTGGAATGAACTCGCTGGACATGCTCACGGCATCACGATTGATCCCATCAGTGGTATTCGAGTCGGTGGCTCAGATCCCAGAAGCGACGGCGCTGCTATCGGATATTAAAAAATAGTCTGTACCGGAGGTCGTCATGCAAGAAACTGCTCGTTGGAAAAAACGACCTCCCGGTTCGAATTGGGGTGACTTTGGCAAAGATGATCAAGCCGGTCGGCTGAACTTAATTACACCCGAAAAAGTATTACACGGCATCGCTGAAGTACACGTCGGTTTAAGTTTTAATTTATCGTTACCGCTCGATGTACCGGGTGGGAATGTATTAAATCCACGGCGTTATCCTCCCGTACTGCGCCCCACCTTGCGCAATCAACAGCCCAATATGAATTACGCTTTGGGCAAAGATAATCCTCATCATACTGATGTGGTGAGTGATGATCTTGCAATTCTTCATCTGCAATACAGCACGCAATGGGATAGCCTCGCCCATGTAGGCTCACTGTTTGACGCCAATGATGATGGTGTAGCCGAAGCGGTTTATTACAACGGCTATCGCGCTGGTGTGGATGTGGTTGGCCCCAGCGATGCCGCGGATGCCGGTATTTTTTCTGCTATAGAAAACCGCTCAACCTCAAACGCTAAAGCGTTGGGGATAGAAAAAATGGCTGAGCGCTGCGTGCAAGGTCGCGCCGTGATGATTGATCTGCATGCGCACGTGGGCAATCAACGCGTGAATGTTGATTACAACGTGCTCAATGAAATTCTCAATAAAGATAGCATCACGATTGAACACGGTGACATGGTGTGCCTGCACACGGGCTTTGCTGAACTTTTATTAGGGATGAATCGTCAACCCGACGAAGCTATTCTTGCTCACAGCTGCGCGGTGCTGGAAGGACGCGATCCGAAATTATTGGAATGGATAAGCGATTCAGGATTATCAGTCATCATCGCAGACAACTATGCCGTCGAAGCACATCCCGCCTCTCATCACAGCGGCTCCTGCGCCACCTTACCTTTGCACGAACATTGCCTGTTCAAGTTAGGCATACATCTGGGTGAACTCTGGCATTTAACGCCATTAGCAAACTGGCTGCGTGTGAATCAACGTTCACGCTTTTTGCTGACGGCACCACCACTACGATTACCCGGCGCGGTGGGTTCGCCTGTGGCGCCCATCGCGACGGTGTAACAAATTAAACGCGGTTCTTGTTGATGAAATCCGTCATACGCTGAATACCTTGCTTGATGGCGTCATCCGATGCGGCATAGCTCAAGCGTATGTGCTGACCTTCACCTTCAACACGCGGTCCAAAATGAATATCTGCCAACACTGCTAAACCCGCTTCATTGAGTAAGCGTTTGCGGAATTCTTCTGAATCTTTGCAGCCTGTGATTTTGCATGCCTCAGTCACATTCGGCCAGGCGTAAAAGGCGCCACCAGGATTTTTACAGGTCACACCCGGTACGTGATTTAGCAAGCCTACAATCAAATCACGGCGCTTGTGGAAAATATCGCGCATACGATTCGCATCATCTTGCGGACCATTCAGCGCCTCAACACCCGCCCATTGCGTGATCTGCGACGCGCAGGATTCGGTATTGGTTATCCACGTAGTGAAAAACGGAGCCAATTTTTTGTTCGCAGCAAAACCCAAACGCCAGCCTGTCATGGCCCATGTCTTTGAGCAGCCATCGGAAATAATCGTACGCTCTTGCATGCCGGGCAGCGAAGCGATCGATACAAACTCACCTTCATAAATCAAGCGACCATAAATTTCATCGGCAAAAATCCAAATCTGCGGATGCTTACGCAAAATCTCGGCAATGGCTTCCATATCTTTTTTTGAAATAATGCCACCGGTAGGATTTTGCGGCGAATTCAAAATCAGCAGTTTAGTTTTTGGAGAGATCTTGTCGGCAAGTTCTTGCGGATCAAAACTAAAATTACGCGATTCACGCAAATAGATAGGCACACCGACCGCACCGCTAGCTTTAATTTGCGATTCATAAATCGGGAAGCCCGGCACCGGATAAATCACTTCATCGCCCGCACCGTAGTCTGTGGTCGAAAGAATCGTGTAGGCAATAAAGGGTTTCGCACCAGCCGCCACCACCACATCATCCGCATCGACCTTGATGCCACGTGTGCGCATGAAATCGTCGGCCACCGCCTGACGCAATTCAGCAATACCGGCGGAAGGCGTATAACCGTGACGGCCTTCACGGATCGCTTTCACACCCGCATCCTGAATATTCATCGGTGTATGAAAATCTGGCTGACCAATACAAAATGAAATAACATCACGACCTTCACGGATCAGCTTATTCACTTCTGCCAGAACAATAAAAGCGTTTTCTGTGCCCAAGCCTTGCGCGCGCTGACTGACGTTTACCATGAAGTCTCCGAATATAAAATTGTAATTGTAGGTTTTTGGGCGTTGACAACCGGCGAATCTATGAATGGCCTTGAAGTCCGCCTGAAAGGTTCGCTATGCTACCAAGAGCTGTTTGAATGTTCTACAGTCTATCGAGGTAATCTTCTACCAGTAAGCCATGAAGACGCTTGAAATACGCAAAGATTAACTTTTTAAAAACTTCTTACCGACTACCAACGCTCATCGCTCCATTCCTTTTGAAAGGTCCACCCCATGCGTGTGTTATCCAATGCCCCCTTCTTTGCATCGTTGCTAGCGTCATCTATAGCTTCATCTCTGTGTGTTTTGCTCTCAACTGCCCACGCCCAAGAGATGGTCGTGCGTATCGGCCATGCGGGTCCGCTTACAGGCAACATCGCGCATTTAGGCAAGGACACCGAAAACGGCGTGCGCATGGCCATCGACGAGGCCAATGCCAAAGGCATCAGCATAGGCGGTAAGAAAGTTAAATTTGTCATGCAATCGGAAGATGATGGCGGCGAACCCCGTCAGGCAACCTTGGTCGCACAAAAACTGGTGGATGGAAAAGTGCAAGGTCTCATCGGCCACGTGAACTCGGGCACGACCATACCTGCCTCTAAAATTTATCATGACGCAGGCATCCCCCAGATCTCGCCTTCTGCAACCAATCCTAAATACACGCTACAGGGGTACAAGAATGCGTTTCGCGTGGTCGCGAATGATGCGCAACTCGGTAGTGTGATGGGTCGCTATGCGGCGCAAACACTCAAACTAAAAAATATTGCAGTGGTAGATGATCGCTCGGCGTATGGACAGGGTCTAGCCGATGAGTTTTTAAAATCTGCTAAAGCGAATGGCATCAACATCGTTAGCCGTCAGTTCACTACGGATAAATCAACTGATTTCAGTGCCATTCTGACCGCCATTAAAGCCAAACAGCCCGATGCAATTTTCTTTGGCGGTATTGATGCCGTCGGTGGTCCAATGCTTAGACAAATGAAACAGCTGGGTATTTCAGCAAAATTTATGGGTGGCGACGGTGTTTGCTCAGAACAGATGCCGGTACTGGCTGGCGAAGGGCTAATTGATGATGTGGTCTTGTGTTCAGAGCCCGGCGGTATTGAAGATGCGCAGAAAAAAGTGATAGAAGATTTTCGTGCTGCGTTTCGTAAAAAATATACCGGCAATGTGCAGATTTATGCGCCCTATGCTTATGACGCTACCTGGCTAATGATCACCGCGATGCAAAAAGCAGGCTCGTCCGATCCAGCAAAATATCTACCGATCATGGCTTCATCAAAATATCAGGGCGTGACTGGCTTGATTGAATTTGATGCTAAAGGTGATGTAAAGAATAGCGCCTTGACGCTCTATACTTTCCGTAACAAGCAACGAGTTCAGCTCGCTGTCGTACGCTGATTTTAGCTTGCAAAAAGCTGCGTGAAACTGCGCAGAGCGTGTCGATCAACCATATAAATCAGCAAACGTACCAACGCGTTCAGTGCTAATGCCAAAAAAATGAGTATCAACGCCACGGCGGCCATTTGCGCCGTGTCGTTGATATCAATCGCATTCATCAGTAGAAATCCCAAGCCTTGCTGAGCGCCAAACATCTCACCGATGATTACGCCTAACAAGGCGAGCGACGCACCTAAGCGCATACCCGATACGATGCCTGATGCCATAGCAGGTAACATGACGCGCCTCAGCGTGGCAACACGATTCAAGCCCAGCGTGCGAGCGGTTTTCACGTAATGCAATGGTATTTCTCGCGCCGCCCCTAGCGTAAAAAGCATGATGGGCAACACGCCATGAATAAAACCAAACGCGATTTTTGATGATTGTCCCAGGCCACAAATTAATAGCACCATCGGATACAAGGTGACTTTGGGTAGTGATGAGACCGCAATGATTAAGGGTTCAAAAACTAATCCACTTGCACGGTGCAAACCCAGCAATAAACCTATCGACAGTCCGACTACGCCAGCTAGTAATACGCTGACTATCCATGATGACAAGGTAAAGTTTAGATGCGGGCCAATGAATCCGGTACTGATCAACATGACTAATCGCTGCCAGGTCGCCATTGGTGCTGCTACCGCATCGCTACCGTACGATAGGCTTAAAAAATTCCACAAGCCCAGCACTAATAAAACCGCTAGCAATCTGTCAATGTAAATGCGCATCAGACACTGCCTAAAGTAGCGCGATGCGCTAGAACACGGCGTTCGATTTGTATCAACACCCATTGCACCGAGGCCGACACCAGTATCACTAACAGCATCAAGGCGTACATCGTGCGCGTATCAAAATCATTGTAAGCGAAGGAAATAGCGTGACCCAGACCGCGTGGCGAGAGAATAAATTCCGCCATGATTACACCAATAAAAGCGTAGGTTGCCGCCATTTTAAAACCCGTCATTAGTGACGGCAAAATAGCCGGTAATTGCACACGCAGTAGAAATGAAAAATGACTCACACCCATGATACGGGCTGATTTATTTAACACCGTCGGTATCGATTGCAAGCCACGGAGTGTGTTCAAGGCCATAGCAGCAAAGGCCATCAACACACCAATTGCAATCACAGGCCGCTGATTCAATCCCATAAACGCGATCAGCATAGGATACAAAGCAAACACCGGTATCGAATACCAGGATGACATCACAGGGTAGACAACATCACGCAGTCGAGACCACCGATGCATCAACCAACCGAGCACCATACCTAGGACGACAGCAATCACCAATGCCTGAAATGCCGCACCAAACGTGACAGCGATGTCAGCCACCATGGCATCTGAATGCAACAGCTTCCATAAGGTGTGCACCATCACCGTGGGTGGCACCATCACTTGTGATTGCACCCAACCCAGTTGGCATACCAGCTCAAGAAGGAACAGAAAGCTAGAAATTAGTAGTAGTCGTATGCCGTCATACGAAAGACTGCTGCGCGCACTCATGCTTGCGTTCGCATTGCGGTAATAGCCTCATCGCGTAGCACCGCCCACAATGCGTTTACGTGGGCGGAAAAATCCGGATGGGTAGTGATGTCGGTATGGCGATCGCGCGACCAGCCTGTCACCAGCTCATGTCGCAGCAAACCCGGACGCGCGCTCATCACCAGAACACGATCCGATAACATGACCGCTTCTTCCAGACTGTGTGTAATCAATAAAACAGACGCTCCACTCTGACGCCATAATTGTAAAAGCTCTTCGCCCATCAATAAACGCGTTTGTAGATCGAGCGAAGCGAATGGCTCATCTAATAAAAGTAATTGTGGTCGCATCACCAGCGTGCGTGCCATCGATACTCTCTGACGCATACCACCAGAGAGTTGCGAGGGATAGTGATTAGCAAATTCAGTTAAGCCGACTTGCTCTAAGGCTTCTTCAACAAGAAAGCGAATTTTTTTAGCAGGCACATGATCGCGTCCATAGCGCAAACCAAACGCGATATTGTCGGCTACAGTCAGCCAGGGAAAACTCGCATCCTGCTGAAACACCATACCCACATCAGGATGTACCTGGTCAACTATGAGTTGACCATCCAAATAGACTTCCCCGCTGCTTGGTCGCATCAGACCCGACACGCATTCGAGCAAACTAGATTTGCCGCAGCCTGAGGGACCGACGATAGACACAAACTCGCCCGGCGCCACGCTAAAACTCAATGGTCCAAAGGCATGTACATCAGCTTGACCTTCGCTGCTGTAAATCAGCCTTAGTTCTTTAACCGCGAGATGCCCAGCCATTATTTTTTCAAAAAGCTGCGATCAATCAGCTTATTCCAATTCGGAGGACTATCAATCGCACCCGTGAGCTTTAAGCCTTCCGCCATCGCATTCATACCAGCGAGATCTAATTCACCCGTACTCCAGTATTTTGATTTCGCCATAGCTACCATCGCTTCTTCCATGATGGCTGGATCAAATGCATACGCCTTCGCGACTATCAGTGCAGCTTCTTTGGGATTTTGATAAATGAATTCCACACCACGGCGGCGACCCTCGATGATGGCTTTGACTTTTTGTGGATGCGCCTTAGCAAATTCAGATGTGGTGACCCCCACGGTTTGAGTGAGATTATTTTGTGCCAGCATGTCACGTGCATAAAACAGCACACGAAATTTTGATTTATTTAGTGAATAAATCGGCTCACCCATATACGCTGCATCAATCGCTTTTTGCTGTAAGGCAGTAATTTGCGCGCCCACACTGCCCACAGCGACACGCTCTACACCGGTAACTTTTTGATGATCAAGCACTAGCGTCGTTACCATGTCAGTCACACTTTTAGGTGTGGTGTAACCGAGTTTTTTACCTTTGAGATCGGCAATCGTTTTGATCGGTGAGTCAGGTAAGGTGACCCATACCAAATCAGAAAGATTGTGTACTCCACCGGAGACTATGCGTATATCGAGTCCTTCGCGCTCGGCGGCAATCGCCGCACTGAGTGCGACCTCACCAAAAGGCAAGCCACCCAAAATCATGTTGCGCACCGTGGTACCGCCACCTTTAGAACTAAAGATGCCGCTAATGTCGATGCCCGCTTGGCGAAAATAGCCGCGCTCCATCGCAACCGCATAGGGCGCGCCATATAACAGCACGCCCCAATGCGTTACGGATATTTGCTCTGCGAGTGCTGAGCTAGAAAAACCTACTAGGAGAAAAAAGAGAATACGCAATCGTTGAATGAAAAACGAAATCATGACTGTCTCTTTTTAGATTGCATACCTCTATAATAGGATACTTGGTAGATAATTTATACCAATAGTTAATTTTATTTTATCCGGGCAAGAATTTGGCCAATTCACGCTCCAGCGCTTTAGGGTCACTAGCAAGCGCGCCATTAATCCATCCTGTCATATCGCCAACATAAATATCTTCTTCACCACTCGCTAAACCAGCCAATATCGCCTGTGCCACTTCAGCAGGTGAATTTTTAGGGCCGTCATAGCCTTTTGCCATGTCGGTATCAACAGCACCTGTCATCACAGACTGCACAAAAGTATGTTGAGCGGCCAGTTCAGCGCGCACGCTTTCTGTCATTCGCAAATTCGCAGACTTCGATGCGCTGTATGAGCCATAGGCTGGGATAGTCGCTTTGGCAACAATGGAGATCACGTTCACCAATGCACCACCGCCATGTGATTTAAGTACTGGCGCGAATGAGCGGCACATCGCCAAGGTGCCAAAATAATTTGTTTCCATTTCAGCACGTGCGGCTTTGAGTGAATCGGCTGCGATGCAACCTGAGGCATGATTAGCGCCCGCATTATTGATTACTAATTTAACATCGCCGCAGTGGGCAACTGCGGCTGCAACTTGCGCGTCATTCGTAATGTCGAGAGCTATCGCTTCTACTTTGCCACCGCTGCTGGCAACTAAATCTTTCACGCCGTCGACATTTCGCGCTGCAGCATAAACTTTGCTGGCACCTGCTGCGACCAGCGCCTGAACGATGGCACGACCCACACCGCGATTAGTTCCTGTAACCAGCGCAACTGTATTCTTGATATCCATTGCTATTCCTTTTCTTGTTCATTGTTTAAGTGGGATAGTACCGCTTGCCTATGCTACCGTAATGGACCTTACGGAACCTATATTCCTGTACAAAATTAACTTTAAAATTTTTGAACCAACTATTACAAACAAGGATGACCCGGTGAAAAACTCAGCCTCCCCTTCTATAAAAACTCGCAACATAAAAATTGAAGCTAGCGATGGCAGCGGAAAGTTCAGCGCTTATTTGGCTAAACCCGCTTCAGGCAAAGGTCCGGGTTTGGTGATTGCGCAAGAAATTTTTGGCGTGAATGCCAACATGCGCGAGATTGCTAATTACTATGCTGAAGAAGGTTATGTGGTTCTGGTACCCGATTTATTTTGGCGTCAAAAGCCAGGGGTCGAACTCGGTTACACCCCCGAAGATTGGCAAAAAGCATTTGGTTTCTTTCAAGGCTTTGATCAAGATCTCGGGGTTGAGGATATTCAAGATGCGATCACCACATTGCGCGACATGTCGGGCGTCAGTGGTGATGTAGGCGTGCTGGGTTTTTGCCTAGGCGGCAAGCTGGCGTACTTAGCAGCCTGCCGCACGGATGTGGATGTGGCGATTGGCTATTACGGTGTTGGTATTGAAGATGCTTTAGATGAAGCCGATGACATTGAGTGTCGCGTTGTTTTGCACATTGCCGGTTTGGATAAATACTGCCCTGAAAAAGCGCAAGAAAAAATTAAAAAGCGCTTAGGTAAACGTGAAGGCTTTGAAATTTACATTTACCCCGAGGCCGATCATGCATTTGCGCGCCCTAGGGGTGAGCACTATCACAAGGCCTCAGCCTTGATGGCGCACCAGCGTAGTGTCGCTGCCCTGCGCGAAGAAATTGGCCCACACTTCGATTTATCCGCACTGTGGGACAAACACTGTGAATATGAATTCGGTACACGTGATGTGGATGCCACGATGAGTACCATGGTCGCAGAACCTTATGTCAATCATATTCCTACCATGACCGGTGGTGTTGGCTATCAACAGCTACATCGTTTTTACAAACATCATTTCGTCAATAGCAATCCGCCAGACACGTCTCTCATTCCAATCTCACGCACGGTTGGAGCAACACAAGTCGTGGATGAAATGCTGTTTTGCTTTACCCATACCTGCGAAATACCGTGGATGCTGCCCGGCATACCGCCCACAGGTAAGCGCGTAGAAATTCCTTTGCTCGCCGTCGTTAAATTCCGCGGCGATAAGCTGTATCACGAACATATCTATTGGGATCAAGCCAGTGTGTTGGTACAAATAGGCAAACTTGATCCTAAGGGTCTACCCATCGCTGGTGTTGAAACCGGACAAAAACTTTTGGATGAGTCACTACCATCGAATACCTTGATGGCTGCATGGAAGCACTCAGAAGGCAAATAAACATATCAAAATCAGCCTACCGTCGTCACTCTGATGACGGTGGGATCTATAACGACAACAGAGACGCTTCACATAATGATTATTGAGACATTGCAGAACCCACGCCCGGCGATCTTTCCCGACAACCCAGGATTTGGTCGTTTGTATACCAACCGCATGTTCACTCAGCATTACACTCACGACAAAGGTTGGCATGACGCGCGCATAGGCGCATTCGGTCCTTTACCTATGCATCCCGTCGCTCAGGTATTACACATAGGCTTGGATATTTTTGAAGGTACCAAAGCGTATCGTCGCCCAGACGGTCATATCAATCTGTTTCGGGTTGATCGCAATATGGCGCGACTGAATCGTTCTGCTGTGCGACTCGGCATGCCAGAAATCGATCCTGCTACACACATTAATTATATTGAATCGCTGGTTAAGCTTGAGCATGAGTGGGTGCCGCGCTTGCCGAACTGCACGCTGTATATACGACCGGTAGTTATCAGCACCGAAGAAACCTTGGAAGTACGCATTGGACGAGAATTTTTGCATTATATTTTTCTCAGCCCAGTCGGCCCCTATTTCGCTAATGGTTTTAATCCTGTCGCTGTTCATATTTCGCATGAATACGTACGCGCAGTGAAAGGCGGCACCGGTGAAGCAAAAACTACGGGTAATTACGCAGGTACGGTCGCTGTAGCTGAGCAAGTGCGTCAACACGGTTATCAGCAAGTTTTATGGCTCGATGCCATCGAACGCCGTTATGTTGAAGAAGTCGGCGCGATGAATATTATGTTTGTGCGGGATGGCAAACACATAGTCACCCCCGCACTCTCTGGCAGTATTTTGCATGGCGTGACACGCGAATCGGTTTTGCAGCTCGCTCCTGATTTAGGTTACACCGTGAGTGAAGAACGCATTGATGTCGATGAGATGCTGGCCGATATAGAGAAAGGCCGCATCACCGAAGCCTTTGGTGTCGGTACCGCTGCGGTGGTTTCACCCGTAGGAAAATTTGGCTACAAGGGTAAGGAATATCGTATAAATGATGAAAAATCCGGACCCGTCTCTACGCATTTATACAAAGCGCTGACCGACATTCAATATGGCCGTGTACCCGATCCGTATGGCTGGATGCGCACGATAAAAATTGATTGATGCATTTATAAAATTCAACCGCAAACACTATTTTGGAGAAGCACGTAATGATGTACGAAACGCTGAGCTGTGATTTGTCTGAGCAAATCCTAACAATCACGCTAAACCGCCCTGACAAATTGAATGCATTCACTGTCACTATGGCGAATGAATTGATTTCGGCATTCAATGCAGCGAGTGAAAATGATGATGTCCGCGTGATTATCGTGACTGGTGCTGGTCGTGCGTTTTGTGCGGGCATGGATTTAGCGGTCAGCGGTAATGTATTTGGCTTGGATGAGACCCAACATCCGACCATGAAAGATATGAATGAACGACTCGATGATCCGATCATCGTTAAAGGGGTTCGCGATACTGGTGGCCGTGTGTCATTGGCGATTTTTAATTGCAAAAAACCGATCATTGGTGCCATCAATGGTGCTGCGGTTGGCGTGGGCGTAACCATGCAGTTAGCCATGGATATTCGTCTGGCGTCTGAAAATGCAAAATTCGGTTTTGTATTTGGCAAAATCGGTATCGTGCCGGAAGCCTGCTCAACCTGGTTCTTGCCACGCATCGTCGGTGTCGCTAAAGCACTTGAGTGGATACATACCGCTGAAATTTTCTCTGCTGCTGAAGCACACAAGCACGGCTTAGTGAAGGAAGTTCTGCCTGCTGATCAATTGCTAACGCGTGCACGCGAACTGGCACGCATGATCTCCACTGAGCGCTCACCAACATCAACCGCCATGGCGCGCCAAATGATTTACCGTAACAGCGCATTCAGTCATCCTGAAGAAGCCCACAAGGTTGAATCGCTGGCGATGTTTTATGCAAGCATTCACGATGGCAAAGAAGGGGTGGCTGCTTTTACAGAAAAGCGTAAGCCAAATTTCAACTCTAAGCCGTCACAGATGCCTGATTTTTATCCGTGGTGGTAAGCGACATATCCCTTATACTCGAATCATTCTGGTCGATCGCTCGGAGCGGTCGACTAGAAATCAGTCTGTTGCAGCACAACATAATCACGCGTTAGTACATTTTAAAAGCGCAGTTCATAAACGATGAATTGCATTTAACAGCGTGATGCTTCAGGTTTCCCCATACCAGAATAGGAGACACATCCATGAGCTTCAAAGACGATAACAAACCAAAACAACCCCAACGTCGCAAGCTGATTCAAGGTGCAACAGCACTAGCTGGCATGGCCAGTATTGGTTTCCCTTACATCTCGCTCGCGCAAAACAAACCAATACGGGTTGGTATGCCGACCATATTGTCAGGTCGAGTCGCTATGCTGGGACAGGCATCGAGCAATGCCGCTCAAATGGAAGTGGAAAAATTCAACGCCGCGGGTGGTTTGGGTGGACGCAAGATTGAATTAGTCATTCGCGATTCCAAAGGTCAACCACAAGAAGCAGCGCGTGTCGCACGCGAATTAGTAACAGCAGAAGGCTGTGAAATTATTTATGACGGCGAAGCCTCCTCCGGCGCATTTGCGGTGCATGAAGTTGCACGTGATCTAGGTGTATTGGTGATACACACCTGCTCGGAAACCTCTGCTCTGACTGCAGATCCTAAGTTACGTACACCGTTAGCATTCCGCTGCGCACGCCAAGGTATTCATGATGCAGTCATCGGTGGCGCCTACTCGGCCAAGGTTGCGAAAGAAAAAAATCTACGCCGTTGGATGACTTGCTCACCTGATTATGCCTACGGTCGTGACACCACAGCAGAATTTATCGATCACCTGAAATTATTTAATAAAGATATTGAAATCATTGGTGATGTTTGGCCAAAATTATTCCAGGCTGATTACAGCGAAAACATTACGCGCCTGCTGCAAGGTAATCCCCAAGCGGTTTACTCTTGCTTGTGGGGTGGTGATCTGACTTCCTTTATCGATCAGTCGAGTATCTACGCTCTATTTAAAGACAGGCAGTTCTTTGGTGTGAACATGGCGGATTATGCCGTGCTGCATAACGTGAAATCGGTACCGCAGGGTCTGCATTCAGGTAATCGTTATTTGAAGAGTTTCCCTAATAACGCTGGTAATAGTACTTGGTCAGATACCTATCAAGCAAAGTACCGCGATCTACCATTGAACTGGGCATGGCAAAACGCTGCAGGCATACAGTTTTTAACCGCTGCAATGAAAAAAGCGAAAAGTGCAGACGGAGCAAAAATCGCTGCCGTACTAAAGGGCCTGACGATTGATTCGCCTTTCGGTGCCAATGGCAAGCTGACTATGCGCGCCGAAGATCACACCTTAGTAGACTACGCACTCGGTTGGGGTGAGCTGTCGGGTAAAGAGCCCTTCATGCCTAATCCAGTTCCTGGCAACTGGAAACAAATTGCCGAACTCGAAGCGGAATGGAAAAAACGTAAAGGCTTCGCATAAGCATTCACTATGCGCTGCATGAATGTTTTACGCGTTTTATAAACGTTATAAACGTTTTATAACGGTCCTGCTTTCCCAAGCAGGGCCTCATCATCGAGCGACATTTTCTGCTCGCTGTCTTGTACTTCAGGAGCACTGATTGAATCCCTCTGCTTTGCTTGATTGCCTGAGTTCGATGTCATGCATCGTGACTCAACTCTCCACCGGCATGATTGTTGGCTCGCTACTATTTTTAGTCGCTGCTGGCCTGACGCTGATCTTTGGTGTCTTGGGTATCGTTAATTTTGCCCATGGCTCGTTCTACATGCTAGGTGCCTATGTGGCGCTCACCGCGTATCGCGTTACAGGCAGTTTTGCCTTGTCTATCGTGGCAGCGGGGTTAGGCGTTGGCTTATTCGGATTGATTTTCGAACGCTTCATTATGCGTCGCGTGTATAACGCCGATGTGCTGATGCAGTTACTGGTCTGCTATGCACTCGTTCTGATGATGGATGACATCGTAAAAATTATTTGGGGCGCAGAATTCCAATCGATGGGCATGCCTGATGAATTTCAAGCGCCGCCGCTATTTATTCTCGGTGGTGTTGTTCCGGTCTTTTACGTGTATCTGATTGCTGCCGCCGCACTGATTGCTGTGGTGCTGTGGGCAATACTAAATCACACTCGATTAGGAAAAATCGTTCGTGCCGCTGCCCAAAACCCCACTATGACGTCTGCGCTCGGTCTCAACACAGGTTTGATTTACGCCGGTGTATTTGCCTTTGGTGGTGCGCTCGCAGGTATGGCGGGGGGCTTAGCAGCACCGGTGCGATCAATGTCGCCGGGCATGGGGTTTTCTATTCTGATTGAATCGTTCATCGTGACCGTTATCGGCGGTATGGGATCGGTCAGCGGTGCTTTAGTGGGTGCCTTAATGATTGGTTTGATACGTGCCTTCGGAACGATAGGTTTTCCTTTGTTTGTTGAAGGGCTGATGTTCATAGCGATGGCATTGATATTAATACTGCGTCCGAATGGATTGCTTGGCAAGGAAACACGCGCATGAAACAGTCCTCTACTTTCCGTTCGGATTTTTTGTGGGCCCTGCTGGCGCTTGCAATACTGGCGCTAATTCCTAGCTTGTCATCATCGCGTGTACTACTGGATTATGTCATTCGCTTAGCAGCGATGGGCATCTTCGCTACCTCACTCAATATCTTGGTGGGCTATGGCGGCTTGGTATCCTTTGGTCACGCCATGTTTTTTGGTGGTGGCGCGTATGCCTTTGCGTTAACTATGCAAAAAACTAGCGCACCGATTCCACTCGCTATGCTGGTAGCGATTTTGTTTTGTGCAGTGATGGGATTTATTGTTGGTGCGATCTGTGTTCGGCTCAAAGAAATTTATTTTTCTTTCTTGACGCTAGCTTTTCAAATGCTCTTACACAGCGTGATCTTGACATGGACGTCACTCACTGGCGGTGATCAAGGGCTGACTGGCGGTATTCCGCGCACTCCTTTTCTCGGTATTAACCTAGCTGATCACACGCAGTTCTATTGGTTCGCCTGTGTGATGGCCGTAGCGTGCTTGCTCTTGATACGCACTGTGCTTCAATCACCTTTTGGTTACACCTTAAGGATGGTGCGCGACAGTGCTGAGCGTGCCCGCTATCTGGGCATCGATGTCTGGCGCGTAAAGCTGTACGCCTTTATTCTCGCTTCATCACTAGCCGGTGCGGGTGGCATCATCATGGCCTTGTTCGTCTCTGGTGCCTTCCCCGATTTTGGTTACTGGACGATGTCGGGTGAAGCGATCTTCATGATCATGATGGGTGGTTTGAATATATTCATCGGCCCTGTGGTTGGTGCTTCATTACTACTGCTGTTTAATGATGTGATCACACGCAGCACTGAATTCCATGGCTTAGCGCTAGGTATCGTGGTGCTGCTGTTTGCCTTGGGCTTTAAGCGGGGCATCACGGATTTTGTACAACAACTGTTTCAAACAATTAAAAATAAGAGAGACGCGCAATGAGTAAAAAAACTGTGACTGTGGTCACTGGCGGAGCCAGTGGAATTGGAGCGGCGTGTGTACAGCACCATGTAAAGCGTGGCGATGATGTGATCGTGCTCGATCTTCCTGGCACATGGTCGGATGCAAAAACCAAAGAAACCGGTGTTAAAGCTTTCTATCCGTGCGATGTACTGCAAGACCAAACGGTACACGATGCAGCGAAACTGATAGAAAAAAATCACGGCGCCGTCACAGGACTGATTAATAGCGCTGGCATCTTGCAGCGCAAGCTACCACCTGAACAATTAACCATGGCTGAGTGGGACAAGGTGACGGATGTTGATCAACGCGGCACCTATCTTTGCTGCGTGGTGTTTGGTTCGCGCATGGCTGAGCTAGGACATGGAGCGATAGTGAATATCGCATCGATCACCGGTTGGCGCTCTATTCCTTTGCATGCCTATGCACCTGCCAAAGCAGCCGTCATTTCGATGACAATGTGCTTAGCTGCTGAATGGGGACGTTCCGGTGTGCGCGTAAATGCAGTGGCACCCGGTTACACGCTCACCGAAGCATTACAAACTGCGATTGATCGCGGTGATCGCAATCCCGCTGATCTATCTGAACAATCTGCGATGGGACGCTTAGTGATGCCTGATGAAGTCGCCGATGGTGTCGGCTTTCTATTATCCGATGCTGCGCGCGCGATTACGGGCGTGACCTTGCCGATTGATGTGGGCTGGCTGTGTGGCACGACCTGGGGTACCTATGGTGGCGTTCCACCTGCTCGTCCACTCAAGTCTTAAGATTGATTAGATCGCGAACCTACGCATGTTAAAAGTCGAAAATCTTCGTAAATCGTTTGGTGGTGTGGTTGCCACCGCCGATGTCTCTATTGATTTCCCTACCGGCTCTCTGTCTGCGGTAATCGGGCCGAATGGTGCGGGCAAGACTACCTTCTTCAATTTGATTTCGGGTGGCTTGCAACCTGATTCGGGACGCATAGTGCTCGATGGTGAAGATATCGTTGGTCAACCGAGCAGTGAGATCGTACGCAAAGGCATAGGTCGGGCATTTCAAGTCGCTAAATTATTTAAATCGCTGACGGTAGAAGAATCGTTACGTGGCGCGCTGCAATCGCCGTTGGGTCGTTCACTGCAAATGCATGGTCGCTTTCCTACCTATGACACACGTGATCGTGCGCATGAAGTAATGCAGCAACTCGGTCTGGAGAAAAAAGCTGACGTCGTTAGCGGTAATCTTTCGCACGGCGATCAAAAGCTGCTCGATATCGCGCTAGCATTGGTACTCAATCCTAAAGTATTACTGCTGGATGAACCGGTGGCCGGTATGGGGCCGGAAGAACGTACTCAAATGATCGATACGGTCTATGCACTGTGGAAAAAAGGTGGCTTGACCGTGGTACTTATCGAGCACGATATGGAAATCGTATTTCGTATTTCGCAGCACATTCATGTGCTCTCATATGGCAAATTACTCGCGCAAGGTAATCCGGAACAAATACGCAATAACCCAGCGGTGATCGAAGCCTATCTGGGTACGCCCAAGGAGGCACGCGCATGACGAACATGCTTTCAGTGACAGACTTGGATGTGAACTATGGCAGTAGCCAGGTGTTATTCCAATTAAAGCTGCACGTAAAAAAAGGCGAAACTTTAGCGCTACTCGGCCGCAACGGCGCTGGCAAGAGTACGACGATGAAAGCCATCGCCGGTGTGATCGCTGCACGCCGTGGTCGCGTTGAGCTCGAAGGTAAAGCCATCACCGGCATGCCCTCCCACAAAATTGCACGTGCGGGGATTGGTTTCGTACCCGAGGATAGACAAATCTTTACGGATCTCTCCGTGGAAGATAATTTATTAATCGCTACCAAGCGTGGCGCACATGGTCAGCAAGAATGGTCGATCGATCGTGTGTACAACATGCTGCCTTTGCTTAAGCCTTTGCGCGTTCGTCTGGGTGGACAGTTATCCGGCGGTGAACAGCAAATGCTCACCATTGGTCGCTCGCTGATGGGTAATCCTGATTTGCTGTTGTTAGATGAACCCAGCGAAGGTCTGGCACCGATCATGGTGCAAAAAATTGGTGAACTGGTTGAAGATTTAAAAAAACTAGGAACCACCATAGTACTGGCTGAACAAAATCTGCATTTTTGTTTGGGCTTAGCTGATCGCGCCGTCGTGATCGATAAAGGCTCGGATGTGTTTGAAGGCAGCATTGCCGAACTCGAAGCGAATGCTGATATCAAGCAGCGCTATCTCTCTGTTTAATTTAAATATAAAAAACTATGGCTCTCTCACTCCCAAAAGCATTTGATATGCAAGGTCAGCGCGTACTGATTACTGGCGCCGCTGGTGGCATAGGATCCGAGACAGCTAAACTCTGCAGTGAGTTGGGTGCGATAACGATAGTGACGGATATCGCTAGTGTTACGAAAAAATGTGAGGTCTTAGCTTCTTCATTGAAAAATGTCGAAGGCGTTCATGCGCTCGATATTACGGATCGTAAAGCGGTTGAGGCTATCGTTGCACAGCATGCACCGATTACTGCGTTAATCGATACGGCAGCGATTTGTCCGTTTGACGAAGATTGGATGGCACCGGATTGGAATGAACAATCCTTTCATCGTGTGATGGAAGTGAATGTACTTGGACCAATCAATCTGGTGCGCGCTGTGATGCCGGGAATGATAGAGCGTAAGAACGGCAGCATTGTGCTGTGCGGATCGATTGCTGGATGGATGGGTGGTTTGTTAGCTGCGCCACACTACGCCGCTTCTAAAGGTGGAGTTCATGCGCTAGTGCGCTGGTTTTCACAACGTGCCACGCCACATAATGTGCGCGTCAATGCCGTGGCCCCCGGCCCGATTGCAACGGGGATGACGGATGGTCAGCCCTACCCAACTGAAAAATATCCCATGCAGCGCATGGGGCGCCCAGATGAAATTGCGAATGCGCTGGTCTTTCTAGCCTCGCCCGCCGCGTCGTTCATGGCGGGTAGCATCATGGATGTCAATGGCGGTGTACTGCTGCGTTAATCAGCTCAGCGTAAAACCCACATAGCCGTTGCTGGTCGCATCCGACACAATCTTTTGGTATTTCGCAAAGCCACCGGCATACGGCATAAATACACGTGGCTTACCGGGCACATTCGCACCGAGATACCAAGAGTGAGTAGCGCTAGGCAGCAAGGTTGAATTCGCTGCGTGATTAACTTCTAATACCCAATCGTCTGCCGCTTTTTCTTGCGCTTCAATCGTATGAATACCTTTCTCACGCATGTCTTTTATGCAGTGCGTAATCCAATCGACGTGATGCTCGATAGCAGGTGGCATATTGCACAACACTGAAGGACTACCGGGGCCAGTCACGGTAAACATATTCGGGAAGCCCGGTACTTGCAGACCGAGATAATTGCGCGGTCCGGCATACCACGCCTCTTTTAGCGCGAGACCATTGCGACCCTGAATATCGATTTTCAGTAATGAGCCCGTCATCGCATCAAAGCCAGTAGCAAACACGATGATGTCTAATGGATAGTCGTGATCTTTAGTCTTGATACCGGTCGCTGTGATTTTTTCTATCGGCGCTTCGCGAATATTCACCAGATCGACGTGATCAAGATTATAGGTTTCGAAATACTGAGAATCGACCGGTGGACGTTTAGCAGCGAATGGATGATCGATATCACCTAGCAGTTGGGCAGTGGCTGGATTTTTTACAATCTCACTGATTTTTTCACGAATGAAATCAGCCACAATCTTGTTAGCTTTTTCATCGATTAAGGTGTCACGGAACGCCGCACGAAACTCTAAGCCACCTTTTTTCCAGGCAGTTTCCATAATCTGCTTGCGCTCTTCATCATCGACATCAAATACCGAGCGATCGGTGATGTAAAACGGATGGGCGTTCGTATTGGAATTCATGGTGTGACGAATGTCGTCGGTATGCGATTTCGTATACTGCTTAAATTCATCAGTTAATGGCGCATTCCGCGCAGGGATGCTGTAATTCGCGGTGCGTTGAAAAACAGTCAGATGTTTAGACTGCGCTGCGATTACAGGGATCGCTTGAATGCCGGTAGAACCGGTACCCACTACGCCAACTCGCTTACCCGAAAAATCAACGCCTTCATGCGGCCATTGTCCGGTGTGATACCAATCTCCACCAAAATCATTTAGTCCCGCTATTTTAGGTACGTTAGCCGACGACAAACAACCGACAGCGGTGATTAAATAGGTGCAGTGAAAAATCTCGCCTGCCTCTGTTGTGACATGCCAGCAATTATGCTTTGCTTCAAAGTGCGCCGATTTAACTCGCGTATCGAGTTGAATATCACGGCGCAAGTCAAAGCGATCGGCGACATGATTAAGATAGCGCATGATTTCAGGCTGTTGCGGATAACGCTCAGTCCAATTCCATTCCTGTAACAGCTCTTTGGAAAAATAGTAAGAATACGAATGACTCTCTGAGTCGCAACGCGCACCGGGATAGCGATTCCAGTACCACGTACCACCCACACCGCCGGCTGCTTCCAATACTCTGGCTGACAAACCAAGTTTGTCGCGCAGTGACAAGAGCTGATACATACCGGAAAAACCGGCACCAATAATGACCGCATCTAAACTGACCGGTGTTGATGAATTAGACATTGCGTCTCATTTTCAGTAAAAAATTTTATAAGCCAGAAATTGTTAATCAGCGAAGTGGCAACTTACCTGCCCGAGTAGGCCGAAATCTGCGCTTACCGCATCACCAGGGTTGACTTTGACGGGCACGCGGCAAGTCCCGGTGGTGACAAATTGACCTGCCTCCATCGCGATACCCAGACTCGATAGCTCATTAATTATCCAGGTCAGCGCCACACGCGGATCACCTAAGACATTACGACCGTAACCTGAATCGATGGCTTCACCATTTAAGGTGATGTGAATCGATTGATTCAGATAGTCGAAGTTTTTCCAATCCGTTGCGGCTTGGCCCAAAATAAAATAGCAGGCACACGCATTGTCAGCAATAAGCTGAGGTGCGCCGACCGTTACAAAATCTGAGTAGCGCGAATCAGGTATTTCTATTGATGGATGGACAGCCGCCACAGCAGCCAGCACTTCATCCACGGTATATGGTTGCGCGCGCGGGGACAGCGTATTTGCAAAACTAAATGCAAATTCAATTTCGGCGACATGCATGAGATTGGATTTCAAAGAAAAGTTCGCACCCACAGGCAGCATGCGGTCGTGATAAATACGCCCGGCGAGCGGGCCATCGACACCTATGTGGCGCTGACCATCCACGCTGGTAGCAGCGATCTTCCAGCCAGAGACGGGCGAACCATGAATTTTTGCAAAGGCAGCCTGAACCGCATAGCCCTGAGCGCGGTCGGCCGGACGCTGATCATCTGGCAGTGCAGCACAACGATCTTTGCGGTTCCAGAGGTCATGCAGAAAGCCTGCCGCCGCCTGTTGTTTAGCATTAGTGAAACTATCGGAGTGATTTGAGCTCATGGTCGCACCTGTTCTGTTTTTAGTAATCATACGACCGCACATAGGCGGCTGGTTTGTAATTCAAAAAGGGATGTTCACACAAATTCTCAAGCCAGAGTAAACAAGGTAAGCTGATAGTCTGAATGCCTTGAAAATCCAAAATATCCATTACAACAGGAGACGAGCATGGCTTCACTATTTACGCCCGAACAGCGTGCAGCGTTCGAACGCGATGGCTTTGTGCTAATTCGCTCACTGTTTGATACAGAAGAAATTGCACTACTGCGCGGCGCGATAGAAACAGATCCGCAACTGCAGGCCAGTTTGTATGATCGTAACGATGCCTCAGGTAAGGCTACGCGCATGGCGACTTGGAACCATCCCGGCGATAGCGTCTATGGCCTAGCGGCGCGATCACATCGTGTGGTCGATACGATGGAAGAGATGCTCGGCGGTGAGGTGTATCACTACCACTCAAAATTAACGGCCAAAGAACCGCGCGATGGCGGTGCGTGGGAGTGGCATCAAGATTATGGCTACTGGTATCACAACGGCTGCGTATTTCCCACTATGGCGAGCGTGATGGTGGCGTTGGATAAAACCACACGTGAGAATGGATGTTTACAAGTGATTCGCGGATCGCATCATGCGGGACGCGTGGAACACGGTGTTTTGCCTGGTCAGCAAGTCGGCGCCGATCCACGTCGTGTAGAAGAAATGCTCAAGAGCTTGGAATTGGTCTACGCAGAAATGGAACCTGGCGATGGCTTATTTTTTCATGCCAACGTGATGCATCGCTCGGATCAAAATCGCTCAGAGAATCGACGCTGGACAGTTTTATTTTGCTATAACGCAGCGCGCAATAATCCTTACCTCGAACACCATCACCCGCAGTACACGCCGCTAGACAAAGTCGATGATGACGCAATTAAATCAGCGGGTATTAAACACGCCGACGGCTCGGATGATTATTTCCGAAAGAATTTCACCAATCCTCCCGAGTTAAAAAAAGTACTTTCCACTTCCTAAAACAACAACAGGATACTTCTACATCATGAGCGATAAAAAAAATAAACTCCGCAGCCAAGCTTGGTTTGGTAAACCTGATAAAGATGGTTTCTTGCATCGTAGTTGGACCAAAGCTTCTGGTCATCCCCATGATCAATTCGATGGTCGACCTGTGATCGGTATTTGTAATACCTTCTCTGATCTAACGTCATGCAATAGCCATTTCCGCACCTTGGTAGAGTATGTTAAACGCGGTGTGTACGAAGCCGGTGGATTTCCATTGGAATTTCCTGTGATGTCGCTAGGTGAAGCGCAGCTGCGCCCTACCGCGATGTTGTTCCGTAATCTGGCCAGTATGGATGTGGAAGAGTCGATACGCGGCAATCCGCTTGATGGCGTGGTGCTCTTAATGGGCTGCGATAAAACGACACCTGCGTTGATGATGGGCGCGGCCAGCTGTAACTTGCCAACAATTGGTCTTTCGGGTGGGCCTATGTTGAACGGTAAATTCCGTGGTCAAGATATAGGCTCAGGTACCGGCGTATGGATGATGTCGGAAATGGTCCGTGCAGGCACCATGTCGCAAGAAGAATTTACCGAAGCTGAATCCTGCATGAATCGTTCGCACGGTCATTGCATGACGATGGGTACGGCATCGACCATGGCGAGTATGGTTGAATCCTTAGGTATGTCGCTGCCAGAGAATGCAGCGATACCCGCGGTGGATGGACGACGCAATCGTCTGGCGCAATTCACCGGTCGCCGTATCGTTCAAATGGTGAAAGATAATCTCACCATGGACAAGATCATGACGCGTCAAGCGTTTGAAAATGCGATTAAGGTCAATGCAGCGATTGGTGGATCGACCAATGCGGTTGTTCACTTGCTGGCGATGGCGGGTCGTATCGGTGTACCGCTCACGCTGAAAGATTGGGATGATCTGGCGAGTGAGTTACCTTGTCTGTTAAATCTTCAACCATCAGGTAAATACCTGATGGAAGACTTTTACTATGCGGGTGGTTTGCCCGCATTGATGAAAGAAATCGCGCACGAATTACATCAAGATGCACTCACGGTGAATGGTAAGACACTGGGTGAAAACATCAAAGATGCCCCCTGCTACAACCGCGATGTGATTACCGCATTTGATCAACCTTTCAAACCAGCTGCAGGTATTGCTGTATTGAAAGGGAATCTCGCTCCGAATGGCGCAGTGATCAAACCTTCGGCTTCATCGCCGCATTTACTCAAGCATCGTGGTCGCGCAGTGGTGTTCGAAGACACAGAAGATTTTCGTTTGCGTATTGATGACGATACTCTCGACATTGATGAACACTGCATCATGGTGCTGAAAAATTGTGGCCCCGTGGGTTATCCCGGCATGGCTGAAGTCGGCAACATGGCGCTTCCGAAAAAAGTATTGAAAAAAGGGATTACCGATATGGTGCGCATCTCCGATGCGCGTATGAGTGGCACAGCGTATGGAACGGTCGTACTACATGTATCACCCGAAGCGAGTGTCGGCGGCCCACTCGCGTTGGTACAAAACGGCGACATGATAGAACTGGATGTTCCTGCACGCCGCTTGCATTTAGATGTCAGCGATACCGAACTTGCAGAGCGCAAATCACAATGGAAAGCACCGGCTAAACCTGAACGTGGCTATGTCAAACTGTATGTTGATCATGTACAGCAAGCGCATTTGGGCGCAGATTTGGATTTTCTGGTGGGCGGCAGTGGTGCTGATGTGCCGCGCGAATCACACTAAACAATTTTATAAAAATAAAATAGACGAGCTCATGCCATGCCGTATTCGCTAAGGCGTCATTCCTAACGACTCTCATTTCGTACGAGACTAAAATAATAAGGACACATGTATGTCTAGCTCTATCACGAACAACGTTCCTTTTATACGCTTGCATGCACAAGATGATGTACTGATTGCGCGTCAGCAGTTAATCGGTGGCAGCCAAGTCGAACAAGCGACCGTTAAAGGCTTGATACCTGCGGGCCATAAGGTGGCAGTACACGATATCGCTACTGGTGCACCGATACGTCGTTACAACCAAATCATTGGCTTTGCCAGCAAACCTATTCATGCTGGTGAACACGTACACGTACATAACTGCACGATTGGCGAAGAAAAAGGTAGCTTCACGCGGGACTATGCATTTTGCGCCGATGTACAACCTGAGCGTGCAAAACGTTCCGCTCAGTTTATGGGCTATCAACGCAAGAACGGCCGTGTTGCAACCCGCAATTACATCGGCATACTCTCAAGCGTAAACTGCTCAGCGACCGTGGTGCGTGCGATTGCGGATCATTTTTCACGCCGCTACAACTCACATGCCTTACAGGGGTTTGCGAATATTGATGGCGTGGTGGCTTTAACTCATGGTACGGGCTGCGGCATGGATCACAGCGGTCTCGGTATGCAACTGCTACGCCGCACACTCGCCGGTTACGCTACTCACGCAAACTTTGCAGGCGTGTTGGTAGTGGGGCTAGGATGTGAAACGAATCAATTAGCTGCCTGGTTAGATCACAGCCACTTGAATGAAGGCCCTCTGCTACGCACATTTAATATTCAAGACACGGGTGGCACAGCTCAAACGATCGCTAAAGGTATCGCTATCGTGAATGAAATGCTACCGATCGCGAATGACTGCTCACGTGTGGCTTGTGATGTTTCGCATCTGACGGTGGGCTTGCAGTGCGGCGGCTCGGATGGTTACTCTGGTATTAGCGCTAATCCTGCACTCGGTGTCGCGGTTGATTTGTTAGTCGAGCACGGTGGTACTGCGATACTTTCCGAAACGCCAGAAATTTATGGCGCTGAACATTTACTGACTCGTCGCGCGATTAGCCGCGAAGTGGGCGAAAAACTGGTGCATCGCATTCATTGGTGGGAGCATTACACCGACATTAATGAAGGCGAGATGGACAATAATCCCTCCCCTGGCAACAAGGCGGGTGGCCTAACAACGATTTTAGAAAAATCACTCGGCGCGGTTGCCAAAGGCGGCACGAGTAATCTGCGCGCGGTGTATGAATATGCCGAACCTGTAACCGAGCATGGCTTTGTTTACATGGACACGCCCGGTTATGATCCGGTAAGCGCTACGGGACAAGTAGCGGGTGGTGCTAATTTAATTTGCTTTACTACCGGTCGCGGTAGTGCCTATGGTTGCGCACCCTCGCCCTCACTCAAACTATCAACCAACTCGGCTTTGTGGCAGCGTCAGCAAGAAGATATTGATATTAATTGCGGCGAGATCATCGACGGCACCAGCTCACTGCAAACGATGGGTGAACACATTTTCAAACTCATGATCGCCACCGCATCCGGCCAAGCCAGTAAAAGCGAACAGCACGGGTATGGACAAAGTGAATTCGTCCCCTGGCAGGTCGGCGCGGTGATGTAAGTGTTGTCTCAATCTTTGATGAAACGATACATCTCGGTGTGATCTGCGCCCTTACCCAGTGACTTGTCTGCGGCTTGCCACACGCGCAGGCAATCACTGGCAAATCCCGATTGCGCATCAACTTGTTGAATAAAGCGATGAGCAGTCTCTAAATCTTTTTTCATCAACGATAAAGAAAATCCCGAGTTGAAAGCATCGGACAACATGAAAGCTTCAACTTTGTTTTCAGTCGTATTATTTTTTCCTGTCGATGCATTAAACACTTGATTCACCAAATGCGGATCAACGCCAAATTTAATGGCAGCTGATAAAGATTCACTCACTGCTAACAAGCCCGCTGCTGACACGTAATTATTTAAGGCCTTAACAGCGTGCCCGGCACCCGCCTCCCCTACATGCGTAAGTGTTTTGCCCAAGGCCTGCAGCACCGGATTAGCTCGCTCAACGTTTACTGCATCACCACCAATCATGATGGCAAGCGAGCCTGTGACTGCACGCTTAACCCCACCCGACACCGGAGCATCGATAAAGCCTATACCCAACTGAGACAGTTTTTCTGCATTTTGACGTGTATGCATAGGATCCGATGAACTCATATCAATAATGAGCGCACCTGATTTCAAGACACGCGATAGCGCTTCATCTCCTTGCCACAGCAACTGATCAACGATGGAACTATCAGGCAGCATCAACACGACGATACTAGACTTGGTAACGGCTGCAGCAGCGGAGTCGGCCCACTGAAATTCAGACTGTCCCGCAAAATGATCGGCCACCGCAGTCGCACGATCATGACCAATGACAGTAAAACCTGCCTTAAGCAGGTTGTGCGCCATCGGCGCACCCATCTGGCCTAGGCCAATAAACGCAATCGCCGTTGGGTCCACGCTCAAATCCCCATCTCTTTTAAGACTTCTTTCGCATTCTTGAAACTATCAATCGCTGCCGGTACGCCGCAATAAATAGCAGTCTGTAGCAGCACTTCTTTGATCTCATCTTTGGTGAGGCCATTGTTAATCGCGCCACGTACATGCAATCGCAATTCATGCGGACGATTTAGTGCCGTCAACATAGCAAGATTCAACATGCTGCGTGTTTTGCGATCGAGACCAGGGCGATTCCAAATCGCATCCCAGCAATACTCGGTGACGAGTTCTTGCATAGGCAAATTGAAGTCATCGGCATTCTTGATGGAGTTATCAACATAATCAGCGCCCAGCACAGCACGTCGTGTGGTCAATCCTTTGTCGAAAGCGTCTTTATTCATGTGAATCTCCTGAAAATTTTTGGTGGGTTAATGAACTACAGCGTTCACCTTAGAGGCTCAGCGGACTAGCGTCAATGCAACCCCTTTAAACCTGCACTTATTGTGAGCCAAAGGCTAGCGCATTGGATCACTCAGGTTTGTCATTAAAATAACAAGGGCAATATCACTTGAATCAAGCGCACTCTGGATTTACATTGTGCAGCATTAGGTTTTAGCCTTTTTTGAAAGCGACTATGGAAGCCTTGATGACCCTCGTGCTGTGTATGGCTAATTGCGGCGGTGCGATCTCGCGCGAAGATGAATTGGGCATGCTGGCAGGAAGCTACGCTCAGCTTTGCAGTGAGATGTACTACTTAAAACAAAACCACTGCCCTGAGCTGCAGGTGCCGGTGATGCTGCAATGTCTTACTGAGGTGGATAGAGCATTAAGCGTTAAGCGTAGCAATGAATTTAAAGCAGGGATGAAATTTTTACAGCAGCGCTTCGCGCAAGAATTACCCGCGGTGGTCAGTCAAAAATTTAAAATCGCTTTACCGCGCAATGAAAACGATGCATCCAAGACTTGCTTTTGGTTAGCGCAGGACAATGCTGCCCAGCGCTTTCAAAAACTACAAACCATACAAACCTTAGAAAAAAAGCGCGAGTAGTCATTCATTGATAGGCAATGGCCAACTCGTTTAGAACAACGAAGGAGGCAATGAATATTTCGCAAAATCAAGCGGCGGACTCTTGCACTGATTCGTCGAGGATTTTATAAATCCTTAACTGTAGGGATTTCATGACTGTTTAGAACTAAAACTTAGGCAGGCAACACTTAACATTTACGATCGTTCGACTCGCAATTCAATACCTTGCATCAAATGATCAGAAAAACAGTTGCTGAGCCAAGCCAATAAGGCAACTAATAGTTGGACAGGCTAACTAAGATTTCCATCTATCCTATTTATACCTATGTGTACTTCAGTTCATTAAAAATAAGATAACTTTCATGCCTGAAAATGGGAGTTTTCTCTAAAACTGACTTATTACTGACGAATAAATCAAACTAATCAGCTACTGGTTAAATTAGTTTTAAAAATCATGCGGCGATCAAAGCGATTTAACTTATAGTCGGGCTTGTAATTTTTTCTTGTACTTTTAACGGAGTCAATAATGGCAGTGGATCAAGACTTTGGAAACCTGCAGGTCGGTAAGGGTGTGACCATCAGTGGCGTTTTCCATGTGCCTGGCGAGGCTTTCGTCGACGGTAGGGCAGAAGGTCAACTGACCGCTGAAGCAATCAACGTAACTCCGAATGGTGTGGTGACCGGCAATGCGGTTGCTAATCACGTTAAGGTGGCGGGGCTGATGGAAAAATCCATCACGGCCAAAACCTCGCTCTTAGTCGAATCTACCGGCACTGTGAGAGGAACGATTGCTTACGCTGATCTGGAAATTCGCAAAGGTGGCGAGCTCGAAGGCAGCATTGTTATCTTAGATGGCAAAAGCTAATAACTAGTCATTACACTGGCGCTAATCTTTCTTTATCGGAAATGCGCTGGGCAAAAAAAAACCGCAGCACAAGCTGCGGTTTTTTTTAAGCTGAAGAAAAGAAATTAATTATCTTTTTCTGTCGCGCTCAATATTTTCACGATGAAAATGATTAGCCAGCATAAAACAACCAGCAATCACCCACATTACCAATAAAATTTGCCAAATTTTCATGCGACTCTCCCAATGAATGTCTGGTGGATTAATACGGTGCTGCCTGCTCTGTTACGCACCCAAGCTTAGGCTTTTTAATTTTTCTAGCCGTATTATTGCCGAAAACCGCCAAAGGTGATTAATCCCGCTCCAGAGCGGTCACATGCCTGTTGGCCATCACTACAGCTTATCTACGATCCTCGTGCCCTGAAACTACACATCGCCCAAAAGGCACAGTGATCTTGAATTCGAGTTCCTGCAAACACAACTCAGGTTTGCGGGAAGAGCCATGGTTCGGAACCCAGAGGTCCCGAACCACGAGGGATGAAACTTATTTTCGTCCCGCTTCCTGCAATGTCAGAGAAGCCACTTGTGGCGACTCTGTTTGGATGCTCGATACTTGAGCGGCGCTGCCATTGAGGAATTTCTTGACCCAAGTAGTATTCAGGGTCAGCGCCAGATGCACCGAGAAGGACGCGACTGCGACCGCACCGATGATGATGGGAACGCCCACCGATGGCTTAACTACACACCATATTTTTCCGTAGATCATTTCTAGTCTCCCTAAGGGTTAATGAAGCCAGGGTGAATAGATATACGCAAGCAAATGGGCGAAAGCTGCAATCATCCCAAAAATTTGCGTTCCTTGGATCAGATGACGGTGTATTTCTTCTGATTCAGCCTCCGTTAAACCGGTCGGCCAAACTTTGTCTTTATCTGACATCGTGACACCTCCTAATAAGACATCGCTTACGACTGAATCCACCCCTGAAATAAATTCCTAAGAGCGGGATTGAACAACTATCGGTGTAACTAATTATGTACACTTCAAATTGTCACTAAATATTGACAATAATTCCTCCAAACGTCAACTGCTTAGTCAGAAAAAATACGGGTTGAATAAAAAAATCCCTAAGATTCTAGGGATTTTTATCAAATAAGTATGAGGAACGATATCAAATAGAGTCTTATTTAGCTGCGCAGTCCGCAAAACTTGAGTATTTCATCAGCCACGCTATGACTGGATTCTCGCTGAGGGAAGTGACCAATACCCTGCATGACTTTGCGCTGATAAGGCCCGGTAAACCAACGCTCTTTACCCTCTGAACTGTAGATAGGATTGACGCCGTCAGCATCACCATGCAACACCAAGGTTGGCGTATCCAGCACGGGCAAAACAGAAAGCAGCTTTTCATCGGCATCATAGGCAGGATCTCCCGCCACCAAGCCCCAGCGATGACGATAGGAGTGCGTAACAATCTCCACCCAATCAGGATTATCAAAGGCTTCGGCAGTGGCGGCGAACTCTTGCTCATCAAACCAACCCGGCGGTGCCCAGGTATCCCACATGATGCGTGCAAAAGCATTCCTATCTTCTGCCAATGATTTCCTCCCTATTGGCGTATCCATATACCAGTGATACCAGTAATTTTTAGCCTGCTCCAAACTCAGTGGCTGACCCAGTGTATTGGTACCGTAGCCAACAGAAATCATCACGAGATGCGAACCGATACCTGAGTGCAGACCTGCTGCAATCGCGACCGCACGCGCACCCCAATCATGTCCAACCAACAGCGGCTGATCCAATTGCAGCGCTTCAACAAACTCAATCAGATCGCGCCCCAATGCGGACAGCTGCCCACTACGAGGCGTGTCTGGCGAAAGGAACTGAGTGCCCGCATAGCCACGCACCGAAGGCGCAAGAACACGAAAGCCTGCGACAGCAAGGATAGGAGCTACTTCGAACCACGTGCGAACAGAGTCGGGCCAGCCATGCACCAACACGGCGGTATGCTGACCTTCTGGATTCCATTCGAGATACTCCACATTCAGTAAAGAGGTTGAGGTACGGTGATAAGAAGGTGCGATCATAAATTTCCTGTTTCATTGGGATGAATGTGCGGGATAGAGGCTAACAAACACTATAGCCCTTATAAAGCAGATAACCAATTTGAAAATCTTTAAGGCGTATACGTATTACAAAAAGTCAGCCGCTCTGGCTGGCCTCAGCTGCGAAGATGCATCGCAAATAGCCGAATGGGGTCGGTTGATATTTGAACTGAGGGGAATCTGGAAGTAAATACTGCAGCAACGTTTTGAATATGCGAGGTTTAATGGCAAAATCGCAGGCTTTGTAATTTATCGACGTGCTGCTGCGAGTTATTTAATTTGCTACGCGCGCCGCTGGCGTTTTGAGCTGCGCACAAATTCAACCTTATCCCGGATAACTAAACGACAAAAATGCAGGGACTACATCTCACCGCCGACCTCACGGGTTGCAAAAAAAATCTGTCATTGATGACTGATGTTGATCAATTGCGCCGCTCCTGCTTAGCGCTGATACAGGCATCGGGATTAACGGTCGTGGGCGAGTTGTTTCACGCTTTTCCCGGGCTGACTCAGGATCAAGCAGGTGGCGTGACAGGCACCGTACTGCTTGCTGAATCACACCTGGCACTTCACACATGGCCAGAACAACTGTCAGTCACTCTCGACGTATATGTCTGTAATTTTTCTACCGATAACAGTAACAAAGCCAATCAATTAATTACCACCCTCGTTGAGTTGTTTGAACCTGATACCGCCAACCATCAGAGCCTACTGCGTGGTGAAGTCGGTCACAACTCCTCCGGCGCGGATGCGGCGATGGGATACGAGTATTTGAACAAGCACAGTGCTTACGCATATCGACTGGGGCCACTACTGCATAGGGAACAATCACCCTACCAACTGATTGAAGTACATGAGTCGCCACAATTCGGAAAATTATTTCGCCTAGACGGCGACTACATGACGTCGGAAGCTGAAGAATTTTTTTATCATGAAGCCTTAATTCATCCAGCGGCCATCACCCACGGCAACGTGCGCACCGCATTAATTTTAGGTGGCGGCGACGGTGGATCAGCCGAAGAATTACTCAAATACCCGAGTGTAGAGCGTATCGTGCTGGCTGAATTGGATGAAGCGGTGATTCGCATTTCGCGCCAGTACTTAGGCAAGATTCACAACGGTTCGTTTGATGATCCCCGTGTGGAGATACACATAGGCGATGGCTTGGCCTATGTCGCTGAAAGTACTGAAAAATTTGATCTAGTCTTACTCGACCTGACGGACCCTGACACACCAGCCTCTGCTCTCTACACTGCTGAATTTTTTCAATCGGTAAAACGAATTCTGGCTCCGGGTGGCGCCATGGTGCTGCATACCGGTACCCCTGTGTTCGCCCCTGAGACGGTACAGACCATTTATCGACGTCTGAAGCAGCATTTCACGAAGGTGGCGCCGTATGGCTTATATATTCCCTTATATGGTGCGTACTGGTCCTTCGCCCTGTGCAGCGATGAACTTGATCCATCTCAGCCTAGCTCAAAAGAAATCGCACACCGCATAGAATTACATCAACTTGTAAAACTAAATTACTACAATGAAGCTACGCATCACGGCTTATTGGCTCTTCCCGGGTATTTCAGAGATCTACTTCGGTGAAGCGGCACGACCCAGGGCAAAAAACTCTGGTGGTAGCAGGATCCCCGTGATTGCAAGATCAACGGTATGTGCCGGATTCTCGGCAAAATGCATTACCTACCTTGAATAAAGTCTCAAGGATTTTTACTCTTGATCTCTCGCGCAAACTGAAATTAACCCCCCTCCCAATGAGCAGCCTAAAAGATAAGCTATACGACCATTTACGCGACGATGTCTACTGCAAGCTCGGTGTCTCAGGCATACACGGTATAGGCGTATTTGCAATACGCGACATACCCAAAGGTACCGCTCCACTGCGCAGCATGGTCAGCAACAAGGAAATAAAGTTTTCACGTATAGAACTAAAAAAAGTACCTAGCAGCGTACGAAAACACTTATCGCGATTCTGCCTGGTTGAAAAAGGGCGAGTGTTTGCTCCGGAAATTGGGCTGAATGCAGTGAATGTTTCGATTTATCTGAATCACTCAAAAAAACCTAACTTACGCTTCGATGATAAAGATGTGTTGCGGGCAGTGCGCGATATAGAACGCGGCGATGAGCTGACCATAGACTACGATGTTAGCTTCGATGATGACCATGATTTCAGCGACAACTAGCCGTTCCTCAAGGACTTAAGCCCACCGATCACGACAATTTACACCCACAAAGCAAAACGGCTGGCGCATGCGCCAGCCGTTTTGCTGATGGCCGATAAAATCAGGCAGCCACATCCTTTAATTCAACCGGAGCTGAACCACTGCGGTAGATCTGATTCAATTCTTCAGGCTTAAAGTCAATTTTGAGCGGTGAAGTCGGGTCTTGCGCCAATGGATGGTCGGGATCAACCAAGGCCAACGCATAAATCGGCTCATAGTCGGTCACAAACAGGGCCTTGTAGCCGTAATCATCGACGGGTCCGAGGTTGTAATACTGCAGACCGTTATCACGCGCCCAACGGCAAGCGAGTAGGCAAGCAAAAATTCCTGGCGATTTATTCTTGAATTCGCGATTCCACTGACAGAAGCTGCCATACAGTTGATTATATTTTGGCAAAATCACTGAGACATCGGTCAAAACGTTCACGCCCTCTGGCGAGGTCACACGAATAACCAAGATATCCAGGGTGCGGATGTAATCGACAAAACCTTCGACTTCTTCGTCTGCGATAAAGCATTTTTCGAAATGTTCTGCACCCATTTCAAAAATGTCATCAGCTGTCAGATCTTTGCCGGGGATGCGATCAAGTGTGATCGTGAAGTTACGGTACTGCTTATCGTATTCCTTGAACTTACGTGCGCGCCGCTCTTCATTCCAAAAATCTTCAGAGAAGCAATCAACCATGCCGTATTTGTCGTTGATAGCCACGCCAAACTGGCTATCAGGCGGCACGGCGTACACAACAAAGGGACGCGGTGCCGTAGCCAGCATTTCATCGCTAACTTCTATATAAGGGCACAACGCATCCCAGCGGGTGGTGTAGTAGAGGATTTCCTCGTGGTAGCTCTCGACGCAGAGATTTCGTGCCGTCCAGCTTTGGCAGCCCACCTGCATGAGTTTTTGCGAAGCACGCGCTTGCCTCACCTCGCGCAGTCTGTGTAGAGAACCATTCATTCTAGTTGTCCTTGGAGAAGGGTTGAGACGGAAGCTTTTTCAAATCGAAGTAATCAGAGTCGACTTCAAAGTTATTTTTTAAAAATCCCTTGTCGGTCTTTTCCAGCTTGGTCAGTTCAGATTTGCACTTGGCCAGATGCATGGAAGCCTCGCTCGCAGAATCATCCAACTGCCGAATATATTCCGGCATCACTGGACACTCGGAATCGTAATAAATTTCACGACGGGTTGGATTATAAGCGAGAGGATAAAGTGTGCAACTAAAAGGTTTGCGCTCACCCAAGGTACAGCCGACTGGGCCGAGGTGAATACAGTTTGTTTCGATGCAGACGCTGCCGAGATCTTTTTTCTCTTTTTTAGTGAGGGTTATTTCGAGGGCAGGGTAACCCGCCTCTACGAAACAGCATCGTCTGCATTCAGCGCAATGGTCAAACGGCATGCGCCACCCTGTAATTTTTACCGTGCGTTAGGTGCATAAGCTCCATACGGGATTCGAGCGAAGAGCGTTTTCGTTTACGAAAAATCCGCCCTAATATGTAATTCGGCGTAAAGATAACCTAATACGCGATAAGTTTCCAAACATATTTTTCACAATTACTCTGCATTCGGTCGATTCTCGTCTTTTTTTTCGTCCAAACGTTTGCGCTGTTCGCGCTTTACATCGCGAATTTGGTGGAGCGCAAAAAGAATCACGAGGACAAAAATCCCCATCTCTATCCACATACCCATTACTTCTAACTTTCATAAAACTTACAAAAAACAATACCCTACAGACGCTGGCTCAAGCGCTTTCTCTTTGACAGCACTGCCTGAAGCTCAATAGCGATCGACAGCGAATCTCAAGATACGCAGACTCGCACGATTTTTCCCACTGCTTGCTGAGCGATAGAGATCCTTGTTCCGCTTTGGTGCAGCTTGAGTCGATGGTAGAGGCCGGTGTCAGGGACATAGCTGTTTGAATAGCGTCTCTTCTGCGGTGCCGGAAAGAACAAACGTCCAGGCGCTCGCTACATCAGTCTCGGATAGCTTCTCACCGCCGGCCATTTCTTCGCTAAAGGTCGCATAGAACACTCCACGATTCATTTTTTCCTTGCAGTCGAACTGCTGCAGCGATTTGAACGAAATCTCACCGCTGTCTTTGCGCGCTTTCGAATTCCCTAAGATCCAGACCTGCCGCTTACCATCGACGGCTTGAATGCTCGCATTATCGACATAGAAATGGGTGCGACGGGTCTCGTAGAAATGGGACCACTCGGCACAAGCATTGGCACTGAACAGCAAGAAAAGCATGAGAAGATAAGCTTTCTTCATTAGTAATCCTTTAAGCTTAAACTATCGTTGTTTAACTTATTCTATTCGATAGCAAAAAAACTGCTGAGCGACCCTTAAAAGATAATCATCAATGCAGCATTCCACACCAACCACACGCTCAGATATCGCCGTCATAGGCGCCGGTATCGTCGGCGTTTGCGTCGCACTCAAACTCCAGGAACAGGGCCGACAGGTACTGTTGATTGATCGCGATCATCCGGGTGCGGCAACCAGCTTTGGGAATGCCGGCCTGATTGAACGATCGTCGGTATTTCCATATGCCTTTCCACGCGACTGGTCGACCCTGATTGCTTACGCACTGCAGAAAAAAACTGCAGCACATTATCATTGGAAGGCCCTAGCTTCGCTGATGCCGTGGCTAGTCGGTTACTGGCGTCATTCATCGCCACATCTTTATCCTGCTGCGATCGCCGGCGCACTACCCTTGATTGAAAATAGCTGGACTGAGCACGCGCCTTTGATCGAAGCGGCGGGTGTATCGCGTTTAGTCAATCAGAACGGCTGGATCAAAGTCTGGCGTCATCAAGACACTGAACAAGCAAGTCTGGATCAAGCCAAGCAAAGCCTAGCCTATGGTCTGAGTGTGAAGGTTTTATCAAACGCTGAATTGCAAATAAAAGAACCCGGACTCGATCCCGCACTAATCGGTGGAGTGCATTACCCCGACTCGCGTCAAATACACGATCCGCAAGCATTAACAACGGCCTACCTGAATTTATTTTTACAGCGCGGCGGGCGATTTATTCGTGGCGATGCGCAAAGTCTGCAGCGCGATGGCCAGCGGTGGCAAGTAACAACCGATGAAGGGCCACATAGCGCGGACGCTACCGTCGTGGCGCTAGGGCCTTGGGGTGAAGATCTCGCTCAAAAATTAGGTTATCAACTAAAAATGGGGCGCAAACGCGGTTATCACATGCATTTCGCCGCACGCGGCACAGCGCCGACGCATGTGATTGTTGATGTCGATAACGGTTATGCTTTAGCGCCGATGCAGCAAGGTATACGTTTGACCACAGGCGCTGAATTTGCCTTGCGCGATGCGCCGCCTACCCCTGTGCAGCTTGATCGCATAGAACCGATTGCGCGCACGCTGTATTCGCTCGGAGCTCGACTAGATCAGCAAGCTTGGATGGGTTCGCGTCCCTGCACCATCGATATGCTGCCGGTATTAGGACCAGCGCCTAAGCATCCCGGTTTATGGTTTTGTTTTGGTCATGCGCATCACGGTTTGACACAAGCGGCCGCCAGCGCACGTCTGCTCGCCGAAATGATCTGTGGCCGCGAAACATTTGCCGACCCTAAGCCCTATCGAGTCGACCGGTTCTAAACAGGGCGTTGATAAACTTTCTTAGTGAGTTTCAGTAAACTTTGTTCAGTCATCTTTTTTCATTTCGGTAACGAACAACTGACCTGCTCTGCTATCGGGAATAAATTTCACTCGATCACCGACTACAAACTGCTTTAGCAGGGCTTTATCATCGACGCGAAACACCATCGTCATCGCCCCCATACTTAGCTGGGTCAAGGCCTCATGACGCAAAGTGATCTTGCTATTTTCAGGATCTATCTTACGAATCTCAGCACGCACCCACTGCGTCGAACTCGCGCTATCCACAGGCGCAGGGGTCGATTGAGTATCTGCGGCAAAAGTAACGTTTAGCACCACGGCCTGAATTAGAAAAAATGTCTTTAATTGACGTATAAAAAAATTCATTGCGCACTCCCTTTTGAAAATAACGTGTCAGTGATGCCCTTCATGCCCCGAAGGCTTGCGAGCTTTTAGCTTGCCTGCGTCGGGTGCACGCTCGGATGGCATGGATTGCCCACCAGCTGAGTCACTCGTTGCAGGTTGAGGCAAACTACCTGTCCACTCCCATGCCTGTGTACCCGCAGGATGTCGGTACCAACCGGGATCGCTGTAATCGCCGGGCTTTTGTTCTCTCCTTACTTTTATTACGGTGAACATGCCTCCCATCGCAACGCTGCCAAACGGCCCTTGCCCAGTCATCATGGGCAGTGTGTTGTCGGGTAAAGGCATCTCCATCTCGGTCATCTCTCCCATGCCGTGCTCACCCATAGCCATATAGTCTGGGATCAGTCGCGAGATTTTTTCTGCGATACCACGCTGATCAACACCAATCATCGTTGGCACCTGATGACCCATCGCATTCATGGTGTGGTGGGACTTGTGACAGTGCAATGACCAATCTCCAAGTTCGGTCGCGTCGAATTCGATAGCCCGCATCTGACCAACACCTATATCGACCGTCACTTCAGGCCAGCGTGATGCCGGAGGTGTCCAACCGCCATCAGTACCAGTCACGACAAATTCATGACCATGCAGATGAATCGGATGATTCGTCATCGTCAAATTACCCACGCGCAGTCTGACCCGATCGCCCTGACGCACATGTAAGGAATCGACGCCGGGAAAAACACGACTATTAAAACCCCACAAATTGAAATCCAACATGGTGTTGACTTT
>Ga0164294_10000272_pt1 | contig 48066 bp, 51 predicted proteins | sample GEODES005metaG_FD_111479 | JGI IMG/M metagenome (GOLD analysis project Ga0164294, IMG submission 111479) | Oligotrophic lake water microbial communities from Sparkling Lake, Wisconsin, USA - GEODES005 metaG | ecosystem: Environmental > Aquatic > Freshwater > Lake | place: USA: Sparkling Lake... | reverse complement strand
CAGCCCGTGCCGAACTGGCGCGATGCCCTAAATCGGTTCGCCATCGAGTTTGCCGACCGCATGCCAACCTCCCACTAACCTCAATCAGCGAATCTGAACTTACACAAAAATTTTGACACCCTCCAGGTGTGCCGCAAAGGGTAGTTTTCGGTAAGTTCGGTGATCGCTCCGCAGTGCTCCCATGCCACCAATCCGCTGAGCGGATTAAGCATATCGTCGCTGCCACGGAGGTGAGATTGCCCATTTGCAGGAAGGAATCTGAAATTGAGCTCTCTTTAACCGAATGGGTGAACCCGTTGTGCTTTGGTTTTTGCGCCGATGTAATCAGTTCGAGCACTCCTCGTCACCAATCTCAACTGTGGAGTAGTGAATCAAGAGAAATAGAAGCTTTCATTTTTGGTTCGCCTTGACTTGAATTCTTCAAATTCGTGGCTATCCAACTCCAACTCCTTTCCATCGTCATCCCCGCAAGGGATGAAGAAGGCTGCATCGCCTCTACAGTCGAACACCTTGATCTTGAACTCCGACTCCGCGGTGTACCCCATGAAATCGTCGTGGTGGACGATGGTTCTACTGACACGACTTGGGCGATTCTTCAGAGCCTGTGCGAGAAAGTTCCAGCGCTGCGCCCCGTCCAAAGCCTCGGGCCTCATGGTTTCGGAAATGCCATCACCCGTGGTCTCGATTCGATGACTGGAGATGCGGTGGTGATCATGATGGCCGACGAGTCTGATGATTGCCGCGACGTCGTCCGCTACTGGGAAGAACTAAACAAGGGGGTGGATTGCGTCTTCGGCAGTCGCTTTACCAAGGGTGGGGGAGTGATCGACTATCCAACGATCAAGTATATCATCAATCGCGCGGCAAATTCTTTTATCCGTACCCTTTTCCGTCATGGTCTGAATGATACGACCAACGCCTTCAAGGCCTACCGTCGCACGGTGATCGACGGCATCCGCCCGATCCTCTCGCCACATTTTAACATTACGGTCGAGCTTCCGCTCAAGGCGGTGGTTCGCGGCTTTTCCTTCACTACCATTCCGATCACTTGGCGCAACCGCCGCCACGGTGTAGCCAAGCTAAAAATCCGCGAAATGGGATCCCGCTATCTCTTCATTTGTCTTTATGTCTGGATGGAGAAGTACTTCTCGCGTGGGGATTATCGTAAAAACCTCTCATGAACAAGAATATTTCAATGGATTGGTTTGTGCGTGGTTTGCTTGCGTTGGTGGTTGTCGCATCCTGCTGGGCGATGACGCGTCACATGGAAAAGCCGATGCTTGGTCCTCATTCCTTCCGGCAAACCCAGACGGCAATTTCGACTTACTACATGGCACAGGATGCCTCGATGTTCGCGGATTACATCACTCCGGTCTTGGGTAAACCATGGTGCATACCGATGGAGCTACCGATCTATCAATGGGTTACTGCTCGTTGGCATAATCTAACAGAAATTCAGCTTGATTCCAGCGGTAAACTGATCTCGGTTGTTGCGTGGCTGGCGTGCATGGTTCCCATATGGCTATTGTTGCGGACTTTGGGTTTCGGCACTGCGCAGATCTTTCTTTCACTAGTTCTGCTTCTCTCGAGTCCACTCTATCTGTTTTGGTCGAATGCGTTTCTTATTGAGACCACTGGTCTGCTTTTGAGTGGGGGAATGTTGGCATGTGCAGTACGAAGTCATGAGCGGAAATGTGAATGGTGGCTGGTGGCAGCATTCGGATTTGGTATTGCCGCCATCATGTGCAAAGCCACCACTTGGGCAGTCGCCATGGGTATGGGCGGTTTGATGTTGGTTTTTCGCGAGGGGTGGCCAATGTGGAAATCGTTTTGGAGGTTTAAAGCCGAGAGAGGCACTAACGATACATTCATCCCACGAGATTCATTCATCCTAGTTGCTGCTTCGTGCAGCCTCATTCTCCCATTTTTTGCTGGTAAGCTATGGTTGAATCACGGCGATTCCATCAAGATTGGAAATCCATTCGCAAGGGAAATTATACTAGCCAACTCTGCTCATCAGACCCAATGGAATTATGGCACCCTCGAGCAGAAGTTTGATCCGGCCACTTGGCAACAGATCTGGAGGCACGTGACCGATCAGTTACTGGTACCGTTTCCTGCCGCAGGGTGTTTTTTGATGCCGTTGATTCTTGTCGCTGGTGCTATTGCCTCGCCACGGCGCATTCCGTTGATCCTGATCTTTCTCGCAGGCTTTGCGAGTGGGCCGATCGTCTTTACCAACCTTTATTTTGAACACAGTTATTATTGGTGTGCCAATGGCATCTGGCTCTTGCTGGCTGTGGGTGTCGCGCTGGGCAGCATCTATGAATTCAGGTCAGAAAAAATTTGGCCACAGATAACTGCACTGTTGCTTGCCGCATCCGTTGCGGTTTCCGGTTTCGTACAATGGTTTCGCAACTACCTTCCTGTGCTCAACTCGCTACCCAGCCACGAGCAACTTGCCGAGGCGTGGATCAAACCCGTGCAAGCAATCGTCCCGCCGAATCGCACTCTGCTGGTAGTGGGGCATGACTGGAATCCAAACGCCCTCTACTATGCGGAGCGCAAGGGAATTGCTTATCCATCATCGGCCGGCATTGAATTTCCCGGCCCTCAACTTACGGAATCGCTCGCTATGCTGAAGCCAGAGGAAAAACTGGGAGCGGTGGTGATCGCGGAACCCTTGCTCAGCCAAGAAAACCAAGGGGCACTTGCGAGTATCCTGAAACAACTCGGTATTTCTCAGGAGGGTAGCCGTACAGCATTCGGCATCATGTTTCCCGCAGAGGATCTGAAATCTGAGAGCACGATACAGCGCTGAATCGTTCCACTAAAATCGGGGGTGGCGCGATGCGAAATTTCTGCTTGAATGCCCCGTCCCATGACGCCACCAGAGCCTAAATCTCTCATTCTCATCGTCGCCTACAATGCCGAGGCGCATCTTGAAAGCGTGTTTCGGCGTATTCCGTACGACCGACTTCCGCCAAACTGCGAGATTCTCGTGAGCGACGATGCTTCTCCGGATTCGACTTACGCGATCGGGCAAAAGGCGGCGCTGACTTGCCCGATCCCGACGCGGGTGCTCAAGAACCCGAAGAATCTTGGCTATGGGGGAAACCAGAAGCTTGGCTACCAGATTGCAATCCAAGAAAACTACCAGGCAGTGGTGATGCTGCATGGCGATGGTCAGTACGCGCCGGAATTGTTGCCGGAAATGCTTGCACCCATTCTCGAGGAGAATGCGGATGTGGTGCTTGGTTCGCGAATGTTGCGCAAGAAGGATGCTCTAGCCGGCGGGATGCCGCTTTACAAATGGATCGGTAATCAAGTGCTCACTCGGCTCGAGAATCGGATCGTCGGTGCGGACCTTAGCGAGTTTCACACCGGCTACCGCGCTTATCGGATCGATGCGCTTCAGCGAATTCCGTTCCACCACAATACCAACAATTTTCACTTCGATACGGACATTTTGATTCAGATGCTGCGGGTGGGTGCTGTTTTTCGTGAGATTCCGATTCCCACTCATTATGGCGACGAGGTCTGCCATGTGAACGGTTGGCGCTATTTTTATGATTGCATCCGCAGTTGCTGGCACGATTGGCTCACCAAAAAGGGTATTTTTTACTGTCGGCGGTTTGATCTAGCACCTCCTAGTGGACGATACGAATCGAAGCTCGGACTGAAATACTCTTCCCACCAAGTGGCCATGAGTTTGGTTCCCGAAGGCAGTAAGGTGCTCGATATTGGAGGTGGTAATGGCTGGGTGGCGGATGAGCTTGCCGATAATAAGCAGTGCACGGTTTCCATCATCGACAACTTTTTTCGGGAGGATCCTAAAATCCGGCACGTTACGGTACACCACGATTTGAAAGATCCCATCACGTTTGATCTGCCCCCCGCCGATGTGGTGCTTCTCATGGATGTGATCGAGCACATTCCTCGGCAGGATCACGTTGCATTGCTTGATCACCTGAGGCGTCACCTCGATGATCCGCCGGCTAAGGTGATTATCAGCGTTCCTAACACGGCCTTCTTGCCTTTGCGCCTTAGTTTTGCGTTATTTGGGCGCCTGAATTACGGGCGCAGAGGGATTCTGGACGACACTCACGCATTTCTTTTTACAAAGCATTCGCTCCAAGAGCTGATGGAAGAATGTGGCTATGACATCCATGGCTGGTATCACACACCAGCACCGTTTGCGCTTGCGCTTGGAGATTCTGGGTTGGCGCGGATCCTTACATCAATCCATGCTGCGGTGGCAAGTGTGCTTCCCTCACTTTTTGCTTATCAAAATCTGATTGATGCAAGGCCACGACCTACAGTGGCCACGCTTATTCGACATTCGTTTGAGAACTCGAAGGCGAAGTAGAAATTTACTTTCCGAGGTCGATCAAGCGGGCATTGCCAGCTTTGGCGACAAGTCGGCCTTCTTTGGCGGCGAGCGTATCGATATTGTCCATGAAGTCGTTGAAGCGTGGCTTCCAAATCGAGGTGTAAAACCATTCAGGGCGGGTGCTTTCGTTCCAGAGTTTTCGGGTGTAGAGCAGCACTGCGTTGTTGAAATCGACTGCGATCACATAGCGGATTCCAAGTCCTTTGAAGTAGCTCGCCAATGCATCCGGGCCTTGCTCAAAAGGAATCCCAGGTGGTGGTGAAGAACCACCGACTGCATTAATTGAATACATCGGATTGCGCTTATAGTCTAACCAATAGCTTGCATCAACCATGGTAAGGATTTTCTCACCTGCCGGTACAAGCCCTTGGAGCTCCTCATAAGCTTTTCTCAGATTTGGATCAAAAAATGGTTTTACCTCTTTCATTTGGTCGGGGAGTCCAGTGATTTGTTCGTTCAGCTCTTTGCCACCTTGGCTTGAGCCGATGATGATGAAGAACAGCAACGCGGCCGCAGATGCTGCAATTGGCATGCGGATTGGCTCGTTGACTGAATCCTGTTGGTTTTCAGCCGCAGATTTTTGAAGCAAGGCTGCAATCATCCACATGGCAAGAGGAACAAAAATCGGATATAGGTAGCGATAGAGATCCAGAAATGCGAGTGCACTGAATCGATGAAGAATGACGCCGCTGGCGATCATGGTTCCCCAGAGGATCGGTTTTGTATCTCGTTTGACAGGGTAGAAAGCGGCAATAGCAAGCAGTGCCATCATCGCTAGGGCTTCTGGCGCAGTAAAAAACGCGAGTGTGCCAGTGACATTCTTGAGCGGCTCTTGGAACGAATAAGTCTGGAATGCCTGGCTGACAAAACCACTAAAAGGCGGTACCATTGGGGTGCCGTTAGACGCGTAAAGCACCACCATGAATGGGGTGAGGACAGCTAGAGCTGTTAGACCGATTGTTGCAAAAGGAGCGATTGCGTTTGGCAGTCCGCCGCTGCGGTAACTGCCCCATAGATCACGAAGCGCCAGAGCAAGTAAAACGGCACCGGCTACTACGGTGAACGTCGGGCGTATGGTGCACGCGCCGGCCAAAAGAAGTCCAACTGGGATGAATGCTAACCACTTCCGCGATTTTACACTGAAAGCACGTTCAAGGGTTGCCAGCATTCCGATGAATAAGATGCCTCCAGTGATTGCACCGTTGGTACTAATGCGTGGCACGGGCACGAGCCAGAATGCGAAGAGTAGCAGGAAGCGGACCACCGCTTGTTGACCGCGTAGTCCGCGAGTGGCATGCACGAGTAGGCCAAACATCATGACCATCGCCAGTCCGCGGTCTGGGACGTGGCCATTGCGCTCGGCTCCGACGATCATCACCAGCGCCTGCAACAGCGCTTGTCCGCCGAAGGTGCCTGCTCGCTGAAAGCTGAATGGTTCGATGAGCGTGCCGGTGGCGAGGACTTTCTTTGGCAGCATGAGGTAGCAAATCAGGTCATCGTTCGGATCAATTTGATTGGACCAAGCGATTGAGGAGGCGAAGGCAATCGCGGCAAGGAGGTAGAGGATGAGATCGGATAGAGGGAAGTTAAACGTTGAGCGTGATACTTTGCCTCCCACGAGGCTGCTCACACCATAAAATAGGCCGAGTGCGGCACCTAGTACGACGACTGCAGTGAGAATGGGGGTGATGGCGAGATGGAATGCCATCAGAAGCCCGCCGATTGCTAGGACGGTTGCCATGCCCCATGCCGAGGTGAGTCCCCAACCGAGATCATCGAACTCCGTGCGATTCAGTGCGCGGCGCAAGGTTTCTCCGTACCCGAGAAACGAGACGAAAATGATGAGGCTCCAGAAAAATACGGGCAAATAGCTGGGATGCATCGGCGAGGAGATTGAATGATGAATGTTGACTGGGCTGCGCGTGCGCTGCGTGAAAAGGCAAGCCGGCCGAATCAAATCGGGAGCTTGCTTACCTTGAAGATGCTAGAGACCCGATCGAAATGATCAAGGGATATTGCTCTGGCAGATAAGTGGCTAGGATTGGCGCGGTCGGTCTTGCCACTTCTTCCATGGAGGTGCTTTGTCCCTCCAGGTCGAGGCTGGTAATTCGTCATCAAACTCTGACCGCTGTCCGATACCGCGAAGCAGGCTGCTGATCTCTTTGGCTTCGTGGAGTAGCTCAAGCATCCGCTCAGTACCGAGTCCGGGCTGCTTCATCTCTGTTTTGACTGCCGCATCCCGCCGTTGTAAGACCGTTGCGGAGAGTAGGGAAAGCGCTTGTTCGGCAGCCTGCAAGCCGTCGGATGGTGCTCCGTCTTGTGGCATCGTTTCGCGGGCAAGTGCGAGGCGATCCGCCTCCGATAGGCTGCTCATGAAGGCGTTCACTGCTGCATTTGATGATGGATCGGGTGCCGCACCCAAGATCGTTTCTAGCAGTGAAACGCCTTCTAGCCAATGATGGGCTTCGTACAATGTTTCAAATTGTTCTCCGAGAAACCGCTGGGCGGGTCCTGAGGAAAGCGCTAGATGGCAAAGCACCGCGACGATCCGGTGTAATGGGGATGGCTCAGCAGGGGTGTTCGAATCCGTTAGGTCGGTTGATTTTTCGGTGAAATTCCTTTTCGGCTGTGCCTTTGCACGAGCGATCGCGTCGCGCAAGGCAGTGGTCGATGTTTGGAGGTGGGTGGCTACGATGTTGATCTGGTTTTCTCTCGCCGCGAAATCGGTCATGAGGGAAAGCAGGTCTGCGCAGTCTTTAAGGGCCGCTGAGCGTTCGGTGGCAGAGTTGAATGCTCCGCTTGCTTTGGCGCGTTCGAGTTTGAAATCGAAGAACTCCTTGGCATTTGCGAGTAACTGCCGGAATGCCGCTTCACCATGGGATTTGAGAAAGCTGTCTGGGTCGTCGCCGGCGGGCATTTCAACTACTCTAACTGAAAGGCCTTCGGGGACCAGTTCGCGATAGGCCTTCTCGGTCGCTGCCAGTCCCGCGTTGTCGGCATCATAACAGATCAGCACGCTGCTGGTGTAGCGTTTGAGGAGACGAGCATGTTGTTGTGTACACGCGGTGCCGCAGGTGGCGATGGCGTGAGCAATCCCCAACTCGTGGCAGCAAATCGCGTCGATTTGTCCTTCGCACAAGAGGGCAGCTTTTTCTTTAAGGATGGGTTTGATCGCGCGGTCGAGTCCGAAGAAGACCCTGGATTTCTTGAAAATGGGGGTCTCCGGCGAGTTGATGTACTTCCCGCTGTTTTTATTCTCACGGAGTTGCCGACCGCTGAATGCGATGACATCGCCCATTTCATTACGAATCGGGAACATCAGGCGGTCTTGAAATCGCACGAACAAACCCGAACGGGGTTGGTTGTCCTCTTTCAGTTTCACGAGGCCCGAATCTACGAGGTCGCGGCCGCTGAATTTCCTCGATCGTGCCCAATCCAAAAACACTTGCGGCCGATCTGGCATCCAGCCGACTGACCAACCCGCAGCCATCGCGCTACCGAACCCGCGCGATTTCATGTAGGCTCGCGCATGCTCCGCCTCAGGTGCGTGCATCAAGCATTCGTGGAAAAATGCAGTAGCCTCACGATGAATGTCTAACAAACGTCCGCGCGCCCTTCGCGATTGGTCGGCATTGGGATCGGAATCCTCTTCGATGATGTGGATGCCCGCACGGGAAGCCAATTTGCGCACTGCATCGACGAACGGCAGATTCTCGTGATCCCGCACAAACGCGATGGCATCGCCGCCCTTGCCGCAGCCGAAGCAGTGAAAACGTTGGGTCGATGGTGTGATGTAGAACGAGGGGGTCTTCTCATGGTGGAACGGGCAATTCGCTCGGTAAGCCGAACCTGCCTTTTTCACCTGAATGTAGGAACCGATCAAATCGACGATGTCTGTCGCTTCGAGTACTTTTTCTACGCTGTCTTTTGGAATCTGGGTCACGGTTCTTGCTGTGCGAAATCTAAGCCTCAGTACCTGCATGGCGAAGCAGGAATTTTAAAATCCGCTGAAAAGCACTGAATTGCTTGCCAAGTCCGTGCCCATTTCCTAATTCTTGCGCCTCAAGTCTTCACCTCGCGGGGATTTCTGGCATCGCATGCTTAGCTCAGTGGTAGAGCACATCCTTCACACGGATGGGGTCGCAGGTTCGAACCCTGCAGCGTGCACCATTCTTCAGTGAGAACAGTGGCACTTTCCTTGATTTATCAAGGTTTTGAATTCATCGCTTTGAGGTATTCTTGCGCTGTAACCTCATTTCCATCGGAACAAATCGGAACAGTTAGAGGTGTTAGATTGAACCACGTTTCGCCCTCTTCTCGGTTCTTCGGGTTGTGGTAGTGCCGCTTGAGCATGGCCTCGGAGTTGCCCATTTCCTCGGCGACTTGCGGCAGGGAGCGAATGATGGCATTGCGGTAGGACCCGTAGGAGTGGCGCAAGGCGTCTTGCGGCCAACCTTCGTTGGGGAAGACGAGCTTTCCTAGGCGCGTGGTTTCCCCGGCTTCGCTCGGGTTTTGGGGGCAGACGGGCCCTGTCTGACCTGGGCGAATGCCGGCCCATTCGAGCCAGTTGCGGGTGCCTGGCAGCAAGGGGATTTTGCGGGGGGTTTTGGTCTTGGAGACTTCGGAGGGCACATTGATGACGGAAAATTGCCAGTCGATCTCCTCTCGGTGGAGGCCGCGCTTGCCTTTCTTGGACATGCCTTTGCGGGTGGGCGGGGCGATTTCCTCCGGGCGCATGCCGGCGAATGCCCCGAGGACCAGTGCCGGGCGGAAGGGCAAGCTGATGTGGGCGGCAAGGGCGGTGAACTCGGCGGGGGTGAGGACGCGGCGTTCGTGTTGATCGAGCTCTTGGCGGGGGATGCGCTCGGCGGGGGTGACTTCTTTGGGGTAGAGTTTTTCCCAGATGCACCAGTTCCAGAATGCGACGAGGGCACCCCGGACTTCGTTGGACGTTTTCTTGCCGAGGCCTTGGCAACGAGTCGTCCACCAGGCGACTAATGCATTTGCGGTGATGTCGCTGATGAGTTGGCCCGCGAAGTGACTGGCCATGGGCTCGAGAATGCGGCGGACGTTGGCGAGGTTGCGGGTTTCCTCGCCCTTGGTGGTGATTTTCCAAGCGAGGAACTTGGCGACGCTGGCGGTGACCTCGGCGGAGCTGTGGCGGCTGGTGAGGAAGGCAAGGAGGGCGTCTTCGTCGGCGGCGGTGGCATGATGGTGGATGGCTTCGAGAAAGCGGCGGCGTGCGGGGGCGAGGGCGGACCAGATGAGTCCGCCTTGGTCGAGCTCGTCGAGCTTCAGTTCTGCGGCGGAGATGGCTGCGGCTTTGGTCTGGCGCGTTACGTAGGCCCACGGCTGGTTTTCGTGGGTGCGCCACGCGAACCGCCAGCGGAGTTTGCCGGTGGCGGGGTGGTGCCACGGGTAGACGGTGAGGTGACTGTTGCCTTTGGAGACTTTTACGCTCCGGTGGCTGATGGGCTTGGCACTCATGGCTTGCGTTTTGGGGTGGGGGTTCTATGACGGTGGGGTGAAAAAAATGAATCTCGTCGTCTTGTTTTTGATCTGCGGGTGGGTTGGGTGGCAGCAATTCCAGATTGTTCAGTTAAAATCGGCGATTTTTGAACAGGTAAATCAATCGCAAGATAGCATTGAAGATGTCAGTGTTAGACTGAATCGTGTGCGTGATTTGGTAAATTCTTTAGCTGAAAGTTCCAGTGATTTATGGAATGTGGTAAATCGTCATGGCGACCGGAGCCGCGAAGATTTTAATTCAATCAGAAAAATCAAGGGCGAGGTTGGCGCTCGTTCTGCGGATATTGAATCCTTGAAAGAAAGGATCTCCGAGATGGAGTATGAAATTGATCGGGAAAAAAAGCAAAGGGCTCTAAATAAGCTGCTTGGGCACTGATGCTTTTGATTAGTTGAATCTGGTATTGCATTTTGGGCATTGCTTCCTGAAAAATGGCAGGATGTTTAGTTTGCCGTTTGCGATTTCATCCAGCTCTGGAACGGTTTCCTGAGGTGTAGAGATGATGAAGGGAAGGAGGAGTTGAGTGGTGATGGAGCGGGGGGAAATGACGGGTAGAACGCTCATGCCTGCTTTTCGCCGTAATGCGCCACGGGGGATTCGAGGGCGGTGATGGGTTCCTTGGCGACCGCTTGAGCTTTGGGATTGCTTTCGAGGTAGCCAAGAATTTTATCCGCAATCCAGCGGGCTGGAGTTTTGTTGCCCTCCCGGGTGGCGAGGATCTGGATGATGCGCCATTCGGAATCGTCGAATTCGAGGATGCCCCTTAGATCGTTAGAGGCATGGTGGATGCGCGGCGGCATGGTTCCGAGGAGGTACCAGTCGAGCAGGATAAGCATGGGGGGGGAGATTTCCCCGCCTTCGATCCAGCGCTTTACGGTGGAGGGATGGATCTCAAATGTTTTTGCGATTTCTGCCTGAATTCCGCGTTGGCGGCAGGCGCTTACCAGGTGGGCGCGGATGGTCGATTCATGGGTCATAGCTAAATTTTATCAATAAAAGTCTTATCACGCAACTTTTTTCTTGCGTAAGTCTTTTCGCGAGACATTCTTTCTTGCGTAACGAGACTTTGAACATGTCAAACACAGCAATCTTAGATACCCCATCCCGGACGCGGATCAGTTTTGACCTGCGTGATGTCCTCACTGAGGACGAAATCGCTAAATTTGAAAAAGCCGCGGCTGACGCGAAGGCCGAGAGCCTTACGGCGCATTTTGTGGCCATTACCCTCAACCCCGAGAAGGCCGCCTGATGCAGCTGTCGGAAATGGATCACCAAGCGGTGACTCGGCAGATTGCTGAGCTGCTGCTTGCGCGGCAGCCGATCGACTTGGAGGAGCTGGTGATCGTGCCGGTGGCCATGGTGAGCCAGTGCTTGGGGCTGAGCCCGTCCATGGTGAGCCGGAAATTTCCCATCACCGAGGTGGGGCAACGCACGCGGGGCGTGAAGCTGAAAACGCTGAAAGAATTTATCTCCCAAAATACCAAATAGACCAAAAATGAAAACAACAACAACCTACCGACGCCCGAAGTGCGTCACAAAGCGGCCAGGCTCGAAGGATGCTTGGGAAGTGCTTGCGTCCAACAATGTGCGGCGAGCGAATACTCATGACCAGGCGGTGGCCGGTTACGGGTTGGATTTGCTCAAAGCCGTGGCGGCGGATCTCGGCAAGCGTTTTGCGGTGGACCGGAAAGAGCCTGAGCAACGATGGATCATGGACCGCAAGGCGGCGGTGGTGCGGCGTATGAACCAACTCTTACCCGCATGAAACTTTTCCTCTGGATCATCTTTGGGGCGAACGTGCCGATTTGGCTGTGGATCTGGGTGATGACGTATCAGAGGTGATTCCGAACCAATTGGAAATATGAATTTAGCCACTTTTTTAACACAAGATTTTTTTTGGGTGCTGCTAGGCGGTAGCATTGGATTTACCGCCTGTGCCCTCATGGCCTCGAATACCATCCGCGAAATGGAGCGAGCGGTGGAACTGGACACGAGGGAATTTGAAAACGCATTGCTTATTGAGCGGCGGAAAAATAGAGCGCTGATTGACGAAAAAATTAGAATCCTTCGCGCGGCGGCTTTGCGACTCACCGAGCTGAAGCCAGAAAACAAAGAGTCGTACGAACGGCAACTGCAAGAAGCCATCGCTGAGATCGAAGCTGAGTCGGGAGGTATTGCATCATGAGATGCGAATGCGACGAATGTAGAGGAACGGGCCAAATTGACTGCCCAGACTGCGACGGTGAGGGTTATTTTGAATTTGCGATAACCGAATCGCCGCCAGCGAAAGGCTGCCCGAATTATGATCAGCTCGTCGAATGCTACTTGGACGCAGTGCGGGCGCGGGCGGCAGCTCGGCGTCTAAGCGAACTCAAACCGGAGCATGCGAAATCGTACCAGCGGCAGCTCAAAGAAACTCTCGAAAAGATCGAGGCAGAGGCGGAGCAGTTACGAAAGGAGGCGGCATGAGCTTGCACGCGATGATCGACATCGAGGCACTGGGCCTGCGGCCGGGGTCGGTGATATTGGAAATTGGCTGTGTGCTGTTTGATCTGGAGACGGGCAAGACCGGGGAAACCTTCCGCGCGAAGGTGCAGCCGGATGCGAGGTTCACGGTGGAGCTGGACACGCTGGCGTGGCATGAACGCAAGGGAACGCGGTGGATCAACCAGCCGGATGCCTTGCCACTGGCTCAGGCATTGAAGGAGCTCAACGCATGGATTCGTGACGCGGGGGCGATTGAATCGATCTGGTCGTGGGGAAGCACCTATGATTTCCCGCTGCTGGGGGAGGCGTACCGGCTCGTCGGACTGGAATTGCCATGGCATTATTGGCAGCAGTGCTGTGCGCGGTCTGTGTGGCGGGTGGCGTTTGGCGACTTGCAGCATGACCCAAGGCCGCATGAAGCCTTGGCGGATGCCTTGGCTGCGGTGCGCGACTTGATGGCGGCGGTGGAGGTGTACCGGTTGAGGCATGACTCCACACCGCATCCCTTGGCTTTTTACCGCGCCGGGCTGCGCGACTTGCTGTCTGCCTCGATGCTGGCGCTGGCGGGTCGCTGCGAGTGGGCGGGGATTACCACGTCTGGGGCATGCGAGGTGATGGCGGTGAGCGCCAGCACGGCGCACCATGCCTTCGGCCGCTTGGTGGAGGCTGGGCTGCTGCTGGCACCCGTGCGCGACTCCCAAAAGCAGGGGCGGCCCAACCGATACATGATCACCTCCGCCGGGATGCGGGTGCTGAGCATGCCCATCCGCGAGCTGCCCATGTCAGAAACTCAAGCCCCGCTGCCATTGGCATTGTCATGACGATCACCCTGCCACTGCCTGACCGAAAATTGTCGCCGAATGCTCGGGTGCATTGGCGGAAGAAATGCCCCATCACGAAACGGCACCGTGCGCTGGCATGGGCGGCGACGCGCGAGGCATTGGGCGGTGGCTTGCCACGGTTCGCGGGCTACTCGCTGGCCTTTTACTACGGCGATGCCTGCCGGCGGGATGACGACAATGCGGAAGCAAGCTGCAAAGCATACCGCGATGGGATCGCTCAGGCGCTGGGGATCGACGACCACGAGCTGCCCAAGGTGGGGCTCTCCTTTTTCACGATCGACCGCGAAAACCCGCGTCTCGAAATCACCCTGCACCCCTGATGCCAACCCCGAGCAAACGCCCGTTTGGGTACCCGGTGCCAGCCTTGGCAATCGATTATTTCTGCCACCCGGCAGAGGGGCACCATTACGCCCAAGCTGCTTGGGGCCGCGACGGGAAACTCTATGCATCTAACGGTTGGATTGCGATTCGATTCTTCGGATTCTCAGCGGCGTTCGGCCCAGGGCCGCAAACGGTGGTGGACCGCTTGCGCAAACACGTTTGGACCCAGACGTATGAGGATGCCAGCGCTTGGCGGATGCTCGATGACTGCACGCTGGATTTGTTCCGGGATGGGGTTTTTGAACCATGGAAACTGGAGGAGGATTTTGGGAAAAGCTACTACCTGATCGATCCGTGCGTGCGGATCAATCATGGCACGCTGGTGCCGCTGGTGTCGTTGCAGCTGATTTCCCGGCTACCGCGCTGTGAGATTTACACGAGCATCGACCGCTCGGAGTCGGTGCGATTCCGCTTCAATGGCGGGGAAGGGCTCGTGGCCCGCTTGAACCACGCGCAAGAACTGAAAGCGACTGCGATCTGCCACATTCTTGCAAAACAATACTAACACAAATTATGCCTGCAACTCATGAAATTGTCGCCACGCTTGGCGAGTACACGGATGCCACCGGAGCCACCAAGAAGCGCTACTTGCGCTGCGGTACCGGATTCACGACGGCGGATGGGAATCTATCGATCAAACTCGATGCGATCCCGGGGCCGGGCTGGACTGGGTGGATGAATTTATACCCCCTCAAACCTCGGGAAGGCGCGCCGCAAAGGACGGCTGGAGCGGGGCCAACGCCTGCCGCAGTGGCAGCGGGTGAGGATGATGACATTCCATTCTGAAGCACGACGATGGACTGGTTAAACCTACATACATCTATCCTTGATTCCCCCGAAGTCGTTGGCGCGGAGCCACTCGACCGGGGAACGTGGCTCATGCTGCTACGCTACTGCATCGGCCAGGAGTGCGGCGGGGTCATCACCGATTGTGCCGGGTGGAAGGACCGCAAATGGCAGCAGTTGGCCAAAGTGACGCTGGCCGAGGTACGGCGTGAGTCCGACCTCTGGCAGTGGGTGGGTGATAACCTCGTGGTGCGGTTTTACCCATCCGACAAGGAAACCCAAGTGCGGCAAAAACGCGAGACGGCACGAACCAACGGGAAGGGCGGCGGGAGGCAAAAAACCAACCCAGAGGAAACCGACGTTGGTTTCCCGGAAGAACCCACCTTGGCCAGTTCTGAGAAAGCGGAAGGGGAAGGGGAAGGAGAAAGGAAGGAGAAGGGAATTGGAAAGGAAGGGGAAGCGAAGAGCGCGGCGACTCCGCTCGCTCGCTCTCGGCTTGCTCTGGATCGATCCGAGATCATCGGCAAGATCAATTCGATCAAGCCCGAGTGGCAAAAACCCTCCTCGTGGTCGGCAATGGAGATGCACGACCTTCACAGCACCCTTGCGCAGGTGGTAGAGATGGATGACAGCGACTGGGATCTTCTACGCCGCTACATGGCCGCTAGGACGCAAACAGGCGCGGGGTTCTGGCAACCGAAGAGCCGAGGCCAGTTCGTGGCGAACTTCTCGGACGTCTACGGCCATGCCCAACGCTGGGCGAGCAAGGATAAGCCGAGGACGGTCAGGCAGCCGGAACAGGTGCAGGTGAGGGACAAGATTGATCGGGATTCGCTCAAGTCGATTTTTGGGTGATCGCGCCAAAGAAAATGGAAAACCGATAGAACTTCACTGAAAAACTAACATGAATACACTAAAAGAATCACCACCAACGAGGTTCTGCAAGAAATGCAAAGAGCCTCGGGAAATCAACCAGTTCCGCTGGAATTGGCAGGCGAAATGCCACGGCAGAACATGCATCCCGTGCCTCACTGCGATTCGGGGCGGCACGATCGACCAAATCGCCCCGAAATGGGAGATCCATGTCGGTAGCATCCGGCTCTACATCGTTGGCCCCGGCCCGCATGCCATGCATCGGTGTTCCGAACCGGTTTACCGAGGCGATATCGGCACGCCCGAGGAGTGGCGGATCGCGAGACGAGCGTTAGGCATCCTCGCCAAAAAGCATATGAACGACATGGACGCTGACGCCACCACAATCCAGCGGGTGCTGGAGCGAATTAGAAAGGAGATGGCATGAGTGCTTCTTCACTTTCTGCCGAGTTACTCCATGTATTGCAGCACTCGCTAGGCCTCGACAAATACGGCGACGGGAACCAATACCGAAACCGATTCATCACGCCGCCAGATAGTCCCGATGGGAAGCGTTGCGGGGAACTGGTGGCAATGGGGTACATGCGCGACCATAGGCCGCAACCAATCGCAGACGGAATGCACTGCTACACCGTGACGCCCGCTGGCGTGGATGCCGTCGCTCTACAAAGCCCTGCGCGGCCAAAACTCTCACGAGCAAAACGCCGCTATCAAGAATGGCTCCGAGCCGATACCGGACATTCGTTCGCGGACTGGATAGGAGTGGCTAAATACAACTCTCCAACCAACCGTAAATACAACTCTAACCAAAATGACTAAAGAAACAACAAACGAAGAAGTTTCAGGGCACGGCTTTTTTTCTTGGCCGAAAACAGATAGCACTTTTGATCCAAAATCAATGTTCGCTGGAGAGGTGGATCGTGAAGGTTGCGCTCCTATGCCTTGTTTGGCGTGCGGCGGCTCCGGCATGGGGAAGCCAATGTATCGCCCTGAGATTGACAAGGTGCAGCGCGATCAGTGCTACCCCTGCCAAGGCACCGGCATGCAATTTGTTGAGAATGCCGATGATTGGCGATGCTACTGCAAAGACAGCACGATTCGATGGGTGGACGCAAAACGCCCGCATCCGGCTATTGCCCGCGAAGGGTGGTTTTGCACGGCATGTCTCACCGAATTTCTTCCGCAGAACGCAAAAAGTGCTGGCACTGATGCCAGCGAGAAGAATCTATGAATTCCCAATCAAACACCACCGCTGGCAGCAGTTGTCCAGCCACGACTTGTTTGCCTTTTTGGTATGGCCTCGGGGCGTTCTTCTTCGTACCAGTCGCCGCCATCTTCTGCATTCTCATGGGTGCCATGATGATCCTTGCGTGGCCATTCATTCCCTTCCTCTGCTACATGCAGAAAAAGGAAGAAATCAGTAAGGCGAACGCCACAAGTGAGCCATGACTACCGCGCCTCGAAACTTCGCCATCACGCCAACCGACGACGCGGTAGGCATTGGCTCGACTGACTTGTTCTCCCTCTTCCGAAATACCATGAGACAAACCACAATGACCGAACTTGTCGCCGCCTTCTCCATGCTAGGCGTGGAGCCTCCAAACGAGGAGGGGCAAACATCGTTCTCGAAGCTCTCACAGAAGGCGCAAGACGCTATCGTGTGTGCGGCAATGAGCGGCTACGATGAACCACCACCGAAGCTATCGGAGGCCGTGAGAGATGAGATCCGACAATGGGCTTCTGAATCTGGGGAGAACGCAGAGGTGAGGCACGGCGCAAAGGACGCCGACCTCGACTAGAAACTTTCCCGCCGTTGCCTCGACCGTCTTGTTAGCCGTTCGGGGCGTGGCGGATAACCAAAGGACAAACAAAATGAGAACACCAGACATTGGATATGCAGTAGAAGCCTTGAAGGCTGGAAAACGTGTGCGCCGCGCAGGCTGGAACGGAAAAGGAATGTTCATCTTCCTGCTTCCCGCTGGCGATGGCATCCCCACGAAAGTGATACACGACCCCGCGCTTCGTGCGGTGATCGAATCGGAAGTTGGCGGTGAAACCTTCGATGCGCTGGGAAGCGTGCGGATGTTCACTGCTGACAAGAAGGTGCTCACGGGTTGGCTGGCTTCGCAGAGTGATCTGCTGGCCGAAGACTGGGAAATCCTCGACTGACCAAACAGGCCGGACATGGGGAGGTTCTTCATGTCGGGCTAACGACAAGGATCTGGCGCGGCGGGCGCAAGACTCCAAATAAACCAAACAGGCAGCTTCCCGCCGTTGCTAGCATCCACTTGTTAGCCTTCTTAATTTTATGACTGCACACCAATTTGCAAAACAACTGCTCGAAGGGCCAGACCTTCCTATTTTCGTTCCCGCTGTTGCTGAATACGACGACACGGACGAATCCGCCAAAATGCCAATCGCGACAAAAATCCGAGGGGAACGCACCGACACGGATGAACCGTGCGACCTCCTGATGATCTCATATGAGACTAACTCGTTGTTATCCTCCACCTTTGCAGAATTACACCCTTAACCAACTTGAAATCACCATGAAATTCCAAAACGAAACATTGAGTAAGCGCCCGAGCCGTGCAACAATCAAACAACCGTTTGAATCCAATGAACCGCGTGCGCATGGAACAAATTGAGTTTGCGGCACTGGTCGCGGCGCTGGATCTGCAACCCGCTGCGGCGAGGATGCAGCGCAAGCCCGTGCGGGCGGCGGCGGTGGCCTCGGCGACGCCCGAGGACTTCGCGGTGGTGCTGCTGCGTGCGGTGACCGAAGAAAACCTCACTTATAGCTACTATGCGGTGATGATGGCGGTGCACCGGCAGCAAGCGGCGGCGACGTTGGCGGGCATCGCCATCGAGTGCGGGTATTCCTACCACGCCATTCGCCAGATGACGGACCGGACGCACTACCTTAAACGGGTGGATGGTACGCCGGTGGGGTTAGCGCTGACGGGTGACGGGGCGGAAAAACTGGGGAGGGTTTCGAAAAGATTGGCACGCTATGTCTGAGGAAATCCAACTGCTCAAAAAGCGAGAGCATCAGGTTTTTGCCGATCTTTTGTTAGCGGGACATGATGCCGCCACGGCTTACGGGCTTGCTGGATTTGCGGCAAAAACACCGTCAGCGCGGGCGGTTGGAGCATCACGAATGTTAAAAAATGCTAATGTCGCAGCTTATTTGGAGGCCAAGCGCCGGGTAATGGAAAAGGCGGCCGACATCGACAAGACGGAAGCGGTGATGATGGCCGTGAAAATCCTGCGTTCGGCTCCGTCTGAGGCGTCTTTGGATAATCCGTTGTGCGAAGTTCGGCACACTTCCGAGGGGCCCAAAGCGGTTTTCCCCTCAAAGGCAAAGATGATGGACCGACTGGCTAAGATGCTGGGTTGGGACATGCCGGAAAAAGTCGAGGTGGATGGCGTTCAGGAACTGGCAAAGGTTTTGGCAAACATGCGCAATGAGCCTAGACCCCGTAAATGAAGCCGCTTGCTTTAAATCTGGCCAGCCAGTGGTGGCGGTTGTGCAACCTTTACACGATCCGCAACAAGCAGGGTCGCCTTGACGCCTTTGTTCCGAACGAGGAGCAAACCGAATATTACCACACTCGCCACACTTGCAACCATATCGGCAAAGCGCGGCAACTTGGATTTTCCACGTTTCACAAGCTGCTGGCTCTGGATGCGATGCTTTTCCCATCAGGTGACTCGGTGCTTCCGCCCTCGCCAGATGGAATTTCGGTGGGTCACATCGATTTCACGCTTCCTGACGGCAAGAAAAAGCTGCGGATGGTGCGGGACGCGTATGAGAATATGGACAACCCGAAGCTGCACCCTGAGACATGGGAGCTGGGCCAATCGATCAAGCGGGCGGTGAAGATGCGGGCAAGCAGGGAGTCGATCAGCTTTTCAAATGGCTCTGCGATCTGGGTAGGAACGGCCTTGCGGGGGTCTAATCCGCAGATTCTTGATATTTCGGAGCTGGGTAAAATCGCTTATTTTTTCCCTGGGAAGGCGGAGGAAATCCGCTCGGGGGCGCTAAACACGATTGCCCCTGGAAACATTGTCAACATTGAGAGCACGCACGAGGGCGGAGAGTCCGGCCTTCATTATGACATGCTCCAGTTAGCGATTGAGACCGATCCCTCCCAGCTCACGGAAATTGACTTCAAGTTTCACTTCTTCCCTTGGTGGAAATGCCGAGATTACTCGTTGAATTCCTCCGCGCCAATCCGGCCCGCGATTGCGGCATACTTCGAGCGGTTGTCGGCAAATCTTGGGCGGGAGTTTACCCACGGGCAAATGCTGTGGTATGACCGGACACAACTGAAACAAGGCTACGCAATGAAAAAAGAATTCCCTAGCACGCCCGGCGAAATGTTCGAAGCGATCAACCAATACGCGATCTATGGCACGGAGATGGCGGATTTGGTGGCGGCAAACCCTCCCCGGATCTGTGATTTCGGTTGTGAAGGGTTGCCACCGATTTACACGTTTTGGGACATCGGGCTAAGCGATTACTGTTCCATATGGCTGATTCAGCCGATTGGGCGGTGGTTTCTGGTTTTGGATTGGTATGAAAATTCCGGAGTGGGGGCGGCGTTTCACGCGGAGAAGATGCGGGAATGGGAGGGCAAATGGAGAAAGCACATTGCCGGGCATTTTCTGCCGCATGATGCGAACACCCGCGCCCCGGGATCCGGCACCTCGTTTGTGGAGGAATTAAGCATGGCGGGACTGTTTCATTTAAAGGTGGTGCCTCGCACGCCGGACTTGTGGCTGGGCATCGGTTACGTGCGCGATGTGCTGCCGCACTGCTTTTTCCACAAAACCAACTGTGACACTCCGCGCGTGGTCGAGGAGAAGAAGCTGCCGAGTGGCGTGGCCTGCTTGAAGGGCTATCACAAGCAGGTGGGGGCGAAGCAGAAGACGCTGCGGGAAATGCCTGAGCACGATTTATTTTCCCACTCGGCGGATGCCTTCCGGACGTTTGCGGAGGCATGGCGGCGCGGCATGATTAACCCAGACGCGAGCCAAGCCGCGCCACGGGCGGTGGGTGGGCCGGTGCGCGCGAGACGATGAATCCCTACCTCACCGCCTTCCAGGAATACCAGAAGCATGACCGTGGCGAGAGCTGGACGGATGCGCTCGATTTTCACCTGCAACGCGGCGCGGTGATCTCCACGCCGGAGCTGTTTGTGATGGCGCGTCCGGTGATGCGGGAATGGGAAGATGACTTGCACACGATGCTTGGACCAGTCGCTACGGCGGGGGACTGCTGGCATGTGTGGGTGGGGGCGGGAAACTTGCACGAGTTGATCGATCTCGCCCGGCGGCATGGGGTGCAATGGCTCACCTACCAGCGGCACGGACAAGACCGGCTGCGGTGCGTCCCGCTTGTCCATCTGTTCAAACGGGCGCGGCTCGGCTGGGGGCTATCCTGCGAGCCATGAAGTCGCCGAAGATGCCCAAACAGGCCGTTGCACCTGTAGCGCCTCCGCCACCGCCTCCAGTCTCGGCAACGAGCACGGACGTGAGCCGAGCGGCGGCGGATGAGAAGCAGCGGCAGCGGAAAAACTACGGCTTTGACAAGACCATTTACCGCGCCGGGATGATGGGCGCTCTTCCGCCGGGAACCTCTGCCACCCTTGGGAAATGAGCACCGAGCGCATCGATGAAATCCTCCAGCATTGCGAGGCGCTGGACGCGTTGCGCCGGCCGTGGGAGGGACTGTGGGAGGAACTGGCAAGGGTGGTGCATCCGCGCCGCGAAATGATTTCCAACAACCGCAGCGCCATGCTCACGCCCGACAGTCAGGCGGACGAAGCCTTTGACGGCACGGCCATGCGCTCACTCCGCACGCTGGCCACCGGCGTTTCGGCGCGGGTGACGCCCCAGGGTGCACGGTGGTTTGGCATGAAGCCGGACGATGGGGTGAAAGCCTCGGCCGCCGGGATCTCATTTTATCACCGCGCGAGCGACACCACCGGCCAGCAAATCCGGAAAAGCAACTTTCACACCGCCGCGACCGAGCACTATCTTGACCGTGGCGCATTCGGCACGGCGGCGACGGAGATCCGCGTGGGCAAAAACGGCAAGGGGCTGCATTTCGAGGCCTACCCGGTGGGCACCTATTCCATCGAGGAGGATGAAAACGGCGAGGTGGATACGATTTGCCGCACGCTGTGGATGACGCCCAAGCAGATTAAACAGCGCTACCAGACGGTGCCGGAGTGCGTGGCGAAGAAACTGGCGGATGCCAAGGAGCGCACCATTCCCTTGCGAGTGCAGCGACTGGTGCGCCCGCGACTCGACCGCGACCCGCGCAAGGTGGATAAGGCGAACAAAGCGTGGGAAAGCATTCACATCCTTTGCTCGGAAAAAGAGATTCTGGCAGAAGAAGGTTATGATGAATTTCCCGTGGCCGTCTCGCGCTGGGAGCGGTGGGGGAATTCCCCCTACGGCTGGCCACCGAGCTACTTGGCACTGCCGGAAGCGGTGCAGGCGAACTTCATCGAGCAAATGCTCGACACCTTGGCCGAGACGGCGGCATTCCCACGGGTGCTCTATCCGTCGAACATCAAAGGCGATGTGAATTTCCGCGCCCTCGGGCTCACGTGCTACGACCCCACCAACGGCGAGAAGCCCGAAGAATGGCTGACGCAAGGGCGCTATGACATCGGCAAGGACCGGCTGGAGGACAAGCGGAGGGCGATCGAGGATGCGTTCTACGTGCCGCTGTTCAACGGCATCGCCCAACTGGGTAGTGATGCGACGGCGGAGCAAGTGCGGGCACTGGTCAGCGAATCCCGCGAACTCTTCCACCCGATCCTCGCCGGGCTGACGCGCGAGTTTCTTTCCCCAGTCATTCGCCGGAGTTTTTCGATCTGCCTGCGCCAAGGTTTGATCGAACGGCCGCCCGATGAACTGCTCGTCGAGGGCGACTTGGGACTCTACCTCGAAGATCCGGGCGTGGAATACACCTCGCCGATGGCGCTGGCACTGGAGCAAAGCCAGCTCGCCAACTTTGCCGATGTGATGAACGTGCTGATGATCGCCGGGCAAGTGGACCCAAGTATTTTGGATTTTGTGAACTGGGTCGAAATCGGGCCCGCTTTTTTCAGGTACAAGGGACTGCCGGAAACCTTCATCAACACGCCAGAAGCCATTGCCGCGATGCAGCAATCCCGCGCCATGCAGGCCGAAGCCGCGATGGCCAGAGAAGCCGCCAGCGCCGTGAACCAACTGGGAGGGGCCCAGGGCATTGCGGAACTTTCGAATCTGGAACCGCCCGATGCGGCAGCCTGATTTTCATGATTTCTCCATGACCACCAAAGACCATGCCACGCAAGAAACCAAAAACCGCGACGCCATCACCCGAGCACAACAATCCATCCTCGCCGACTACCGAGCTACCTTCGGAACCGATGCCGGAAAGCGAGTCCTCGAATCCCTCAAGCACCTTACCGGACACGGCAAGCCTGCCTACTTACCGACCGCCGGGGGTGCCATCGACCCCTACGCCACCCATGTCCGAGTCGGCCGGCAATCCGTCGTTGACGAAATCCTCGCCAACCTTGCCACCGCCGAAGACTCCCAAGCCGACACCGGCCCAGGCGTCATCAAATGAACCGGCCAAGTGCCCGGTGCAAGGCAGAGGTGGCGTGGATTACCTGAACTGGGCGACGCTCCATTTTTCCGACACCGAATACTTGGAAACCTACCAACACCGCGCCCAACACATGCTCAATCTGCATGCTGGCAAGCTGACGACCCAAACGATTCAGAGGCTGAAAAGCCTGCTCATCTCCTAAACCAGAACAAACATGAAACATCGATTCCAAAGACTATTGAACGAAGCCCCCCCCGAAGGCGGCGACGGCGGCGGAGGTGGCAGCTCCACACCACCGGCATCACCGGCACCCGTGCATTTCAACCCGGACGGCAGCTTTGCCGAGGGCTGGACCAGCAAGCTCGGGGATGAATTCTCACCGCATGCCGATGCGCTCAAAGACTTCAAGGACGTGAAGGGGCTAGCCAAAAGCTACCTGCATTTCCGCAAGACGGGTCCGTCATACCCGACTGAGGGTGCGCAGCCGGAAGACATTTCCCGCTTCCATGCGCTCGCCCAGGTGCCGGTGGAAGGCACTCCGACTGCGTACGGGCTTGCGCTGCCCGAGGGTGCCAGCGAGCTGGATAAGTCCGTGCTTGACCGCATCACAGCGGTGGCACAGAAAAACCATGCCAGTGCCCCTGCGGTGCGGGCAATGGTGGCCGAGTATCAGGCAATTCAGGCGGAAGTGCAGCAAGCCTATGAGGACGAGCAAGCGAAAGCGACCAAGGCCGCCCAAGACGATCTGATTGCCACATGGCGCGGCGACTTCGAGGTAAACAAATCCATTGTGCGTCACCTGGCCACCACGCTGGCCGCCCAGGCGGGCATTGCGCCGGAGGATGCGTCCTTCGCCTCGCTGGTGGACAATCCTGCCTTTGGCAAAATGCTGCTGGAGGTGAGCAAACTCACCCGCGAGGACAGCATCCGCACCCCCGCCGGTATGGGCGATCTGCGCAGCCCACGGCAGATTGCAGACTCCATCATGGACGGGTCCGACCCGGTGTGGGGCAAGAAGTACAAGGACGGCAGCGACGACGAAAAGCGCGCGGCCTATCAAGAAGTTGCCCGCCTACTGAACAAAGATTCCTGAGGAGGATGTTTGCCGGAAGGAAACAGCAAGCATCGAGTGATGGTTGCTGGCCCACGTGGGATCCTTCCGGCTTTTTCTTGCCCGCGTGGCACGGGTGTCCATTTGTTCAATGGCGGGAAATCGTCATTTCCAGCAAGCTCCGAACGTGGCCCAGCCATGGACTATTCGCGCTAGCGGACCCAATGGCAGACCCCACCGCGACCGCCGCGTTACGCGCAGGTGATGACCCTCCAGTGAGGCCTATCGGAACCGGAACGTTACCAATTCCCATTCCAATTCCAATTCCAATAGAAAACACATCATCATGGCTATTCCTGACCATTTCACCATCCAGTTTGGCAAAAACTTTGAACAATCGGTTCAACAACTCACCTCGCGCTTTCAAAAAGCCGCGATTATCGATACTTCGTGCAGCGGCGAAGCAGTGACGTTCAATTACGACCTGCCTGTCGATGACAACGAAACCACTGGCGAACGCCTCGCCCGCACGAATTTGCAAGAAATCGGCACGTTCAAGCGCTGGCTTCGCCCTCGCAAGTTCGATCTTGCGACCTACGACATCCCGTTTGATGAGGTGCTCTTGGCACCCACCATCATGGGCGGAGGTCGCCACATCAACGCGCACAGTGCTGCCTACGGTCGCCGCATGGACAAAGTGTTCATCGACGGTCTCCTTGGCACCAACTACACCGGCACGGAAGGTGTCACTCCTGCCGAAATCCCCACGGCAAACAACGTGGCGGTGGATTGGAATGCACCTGGCATGACCGATGCCAACTCGGGGCTGATCGTTGACAAGATCATCGAAGCCATCGGCATTCTTGCCGACAATGAATCCTATGGCGACGACGCGGAAGCTCGCGGAATTAGCCTGTGGGGCGCTTTGACGCCACGCATGGAGCGCAGTTTGCTTTATGCGGCAAACGCATCGAGCGGATCTACTGCAAACCGGCTGTTTTCGAAGGACTTCATGCCGCCGGTTCTGGACGAGAAGGGCCGCATCAAATTCTTCCTCGGGGTCAATTGGATCCGCTCGGGAAATCTGCCAGTAGACCCGGCAGACTCCACGGTTCAATTTGCCAGCGTGTGGACTTCAGACGCCGTAAAACTTGGCGTCTGGAAAGCCAAGGAAACCCGCGTTTCTGAACGCGCCGATCTGAAATACGCCACGCAGTTCTTCAGTGAATACAGCTTCAACGCTTGCCGCACGGAGGACAAGAAAGTCGTCAAGATCGCCACCAAAAACAACCTCTAATCATCACGAGAAAGAACTAATATCATGGCTAATTTTAAATCAAACGTCATTGTCATTCAAGAGGGTGCTGATGCTAGTGCTCAGGCGCAGCCTTCCAATTATGTGGGAAAGTTGCCTCTTTTCCACACCTGCACTTATACCTTGCTTAGCACCGAGGTCGCTAACGACACGATCCAGCTCATGGATTTGCCTGCGGAGTGCGTGCTCATTCCGCAACTGTCGTCAGTGACCTGCTCAGATCCGGGGACGGCTCTCACGCTGGACATTGGCGACGCCGCAGATCCTGACCGTTATGCGGTCGGCATCTCGCTGTCCAACGGCGGCCAAGTGGGATTTGGCTCTACCACGGCTGTGGCTGCCGGGATCACCACGCCGTTCTTGCCTGCGGCCACCAGCCGCGTTTACGCCACGGTAAAAACGGCGACGACCCTTACCGCCGGAACGGTGCTAAACTTCCTTGTTGCATTCCGCATCAAGGGCTAAGCGCCCACGCCTCTGTTGTTCATGGCAGAAAAACCGGGGCCGCGTCTGAGTGTGTTGTCTCAGGCGCGGCCCTTTTTCTTTTGAGAAAATGGCCGTCACCACCGTCACCCAGATTTGCAATCTCGCGCTGTCCCGTATCGGGGCACGGCGTCTTTCCGCCTATGAGTCTGACACCAGCGTGGAGGGCACGAGCTGCCGCCTGCATTACGAACTGGCGCTCGACGGGCTGCTCAGGCGGCACCAGTGGGACTTTGCGAAGGATAGCAAGAGGCTCACCAAGCTCCCGGCGGCGGTTGCTCCGCAGTATCCCGCCGCGTGGCAGTTGCCGGCGGACTGCGTGCGAATCCTCGGCGCGAGTACCGAGGGCAAGACGATCACCGACTACGCCCGCCACGGCCGCTTGCTGCTGTGTGAGAATTACGCCACCGTCGATTTGGAATACATTTCCAATGCGGTGCCAGTGAGCCAGTGGGATTCCCTGTTTGTGGAAGCGCTGGCGCTGGCACTGGCCAAGAAGATTTGCGAGGACATTGTACAGAACCCGCAGAAAATGGCGGAGATTTCCAGCGAGCTGGAATCGCTCGCGCTGCCCACCGCCCAGACTGCGGACGCGCGCGAGGCGAACAGTGGCGAGGGTTTTGGGCTGGCCGACCTGATTGGCCAAAGTGCCCTCCGCCGGGTGCGCCGCTCGCGCATTTCCTCCCTGCCCGGCAGCGAGGTCGGCGGCGTGACGCTACTGCCGCCCTAAAAGCCTCACTCGGAATTCAAATTAGCCATGCCCATTCACCAGACATTTCTTGCGTCCAATTCCGGGGAAATCTCGCCTTATTTGTTGTACCGCTCCGACTTTGCCAAGGTCCCGGCGGCGGCGGAGAAGATGCGCAATTTCCTGCCGCTGCCCTTTGGCTCGACCACCAAGCGGCCAGGGACGCAGTGGCTCAGCCAGACCGAGTACGGCGGAGCGAATAGCAAAGCGTTTGGCTTCACCTCGAGCGACGGGGTGAACTACATCCTGCATTTTACCCAATCACTGCTGACCATCTACCGCGCCAACGGGACGGTGGCGGACACGGTGCCGTTTGTGGCTGGCTACCTGTTCACGAGCGATGCGAATGAGGAATTTTCCATCCGTGGCCTGCAAATGGTGCAGGTCAATGACGTCGCGTTTTTCACCCACCCGCGCGTGCACCCGCTCCAGTTGGTTTCCCTGTCGGACACGAGCTGGACGCTGGGCTTTGTCCCTTTTGAGCGGGCTCCGATGCTCGATGAAAACAGCGACCGGACCAAAACGTACACCGTGGCCAGTAACCCAGTGGCACCGACTTGGGCGAGCGGCGCAAGCTACGCCGCGGGTGTCGTGGCGTTTACCAACTGCGAGTGGTTGTGCATCGCGGCGCACACGGCGGATGCCGCGAAAAAACCCGGCAGCGGGGCGCAGTGGCAAACCTACTGGCAGCGGATGTTTTACAGCGCGGGCGATGCGATCACCCTGCTGGGCGATGACCGCTCAGAGGTGGCGTGGGAAGCCGATTTTGAGACGGCGGCGGCTTGGGGGATTCGCTATAAAAGCTATCAGGCGGGGGATACTGTCCTCGATTATGATGGTAGTTCGCCTTTTTCCATGCCCGGCTTCTTCTGGGTGTGCGTGAACAATTTCACGCAGCATCCTGACTTTGCACTAAGCCTGGACGGAGAAATGGGCGAAACCTGGTGGGAAGACATACCTGGCCAACATTGGGTCATCGTTACTCCATGGGTAGAAATTGACCACTCTAATGGCTCCCTTGGAGGCTATGAGGAAGGTACGACGGTTTTTCATAACTCAAAAATTTATCGCTGCCATCAAACCCATGACTGGATTTCTGACAATCCTTCCGATGAACCCCCTCCTGGCAGTTATGAACCGGGAGTAACGAACGGGTGGGGAAGTTATTGGACATTAAAATTTGCCAGCTTTGATCCTCCGGTGCCAGTGGTCTTGTTTGCTCCCTACCTTCTCGGCGAAAAAGTCTCCTACAATGGTCTTATTTATCAGGCTTCGAGTGAACACATCCCGAGCGATGCAAACCGCCCTGGCGTGGGAAGTCAGTGGATTTTGATTTCCAAGCAATACGTTACCGGCAGCCGCGTTTCCCACAATGGCCTGATTTATGTGGCCAACACCACCCACACCCCTACCCTGGGGAACCGCCCACCGAATGCCGTGTGGACGCTGCTTTCCGGCGGCTACACTTCCTCGTTTGCCGCTGGGCCCACCTCGCCGGGCAAGTATTACAAGATCGCCCCGCAGCGGGATGACGCGGACTTCCAAGTCGAACTTGCCGCCACCTCGGGCAACAACGGCAAATTCACCGCGCCGATCATCATGCAAGGGGCGTGGAATTTCTTCACCTTTGGGACATGGTCCGGCACCTTCAATGTCCAGCGCAGCATCAATGGCGGGAAATCGTGGGAAGTCGTGCGCTCCTACCAAAGCACCGCCGACCGGAACGTCTCAGACAAGGGCACCGAGGATGAGCCCACCTTGCTACGCATCCAATATTTTCACGTGGCCACTGGCACGGGCAACCCGCGTGCCTTGCTGGTGCCAGAATCCGCCTCGGTGACGGGATTTGCGCTGATGGACACCTATGTAGGGGTGGCCTCGATGACCGGCGTTGCCAAGACCGCGCTCATGTCTGGGAACACCTACCAGTGGAGCGAAGGCGCATTTGACCTGGAGCGCGGATTCCCTCGGGCGCTCACCCTGCACGGTTTCCGGCTGTGGTTCGCCGGCACGCTGCTGAACCCGGTGTCCATCTGGGCCAGTCGCATCGATGACTTTTTCGACTTCGAGACGGGCACGCTGGATGACGACGGGATTTTCCGCACCCTGGCGGACTCGCACCACCACCCGATCCGCTGGATGGCGAGCTCGCGGCGGCTCTTCCTCGGCACGCCAGTAGGCGAGTGGGTAGAAGGCTCGGAAAGCGTGGATACCCCGATTAGCCCGACGAACATTCAGTTCCGCGAGTACACGCCGACTGGCTCATGCCCCCACCAACCGCTCAAGGTGAATGACGGGCTGTTTTTCCTCGGTCGGCAGGGCGGGCGGCTTTACGAACTTGGGGCCAGTGACTCCGGAAATGACACCTACGCGGCGGGCGACCTGTCGCGCCTCGCGGAACACCTCACGGTGCAGGGCATCTCGAACTTCGCCTTCCAGCAAACCCGCGAGCCGTGCCTGTGGTGCGTCACCCGCGCCGGAAATCTGCTGAGCTTCAACTACTCGCGCAGTGAGAACATTGCCGCGTGGGCCATGCACCACACGCAAGGCGGCAGCTTTCGTGATGTGATCGTTTTCGCGGCTGACGACGGGGACGATCAGGTCTTTTTCATCATCGACCGCGCGGGCACCTCGAACTTGGAACGCTTCCCGCAAGGCTGGCAGGCCACCCAGGAAGCGGGCACGGTGGGAAACTACGTGGACGCCGCTGGCAGGGTGGGGGGAAATTTGCCGATCGTGTCGGAACTTCGGTTGCCCCCGCAAGACCTGCAACTGGACGGCGGTGGTGGCACGCAAGGCCGCAAGAAGCGCGCGAATGAAATTTTGCTGAACGTTTACCAATCGTTCGGCGGCGGCGTGCAGTACGATGGCCAAAACGTGCTGTTTGACTGGTCGAACTCCTCCGACCGGATGGACTCGCCCAACCTGCTCAAGACGCAGTGGATCGGCGTGACCGTGCCGTCCGCGCACATGGATGACCTGAGCTTTTCCATCATCCACTCCGAGCCCTATCCGTTCACCGTGCGCGCGGCCGTGTTGCGCTGGAACCTGCACGAACCATGATCCGGACCATCACTCGGGAACCGGACGGGCGCATTTCCTTGGATGACTACGCCCGGATTTGTGGATTCTGGCAAGGCCGGGGCAGCCCCCCACCGCGCAACGTGCTGCCCACCCTGGGCGTGCTGGGGGATGACATGGCCTGCGGGTTCCTGTACTTGGACGCTACCGGCTCCGGCGTGGCGGTGATGGCATGGACCGCCACCGATCCCACCGCATCTGCCATCGCGCGGGGGCATGCTATGCTCGACGTGATTGAGTTTCTGGAAAACGAAGCGGCGGCGCTCAACTACCACACCGTGATGTGCACCCATTGCCACGCCTCATTCATCCGGCTGTTTACCCGGCGCGGGTATGCCAGCGGGGACAGCGGTCTTGTCCAGTTGTTCAAATCGCTGCCCGCACCGGACCCGCTACGGTTGTGATATGGGCGTTGCGAGCTTAATAGTCACCGGGATTGCTACCGGATTGCAGGTTTACAGCCAGATGCAGGCAGGGAAAACCGCCGAGCGGGTTGCCAAGGTGAACGACAAAAACGCGCAGACCGAGGCCAAGAACCTCGAAGCGGAAGCCCGCAACAAACAGCTCGAATTTGCGGAGGGCGTCAAGCGCGAGCGCATCAACCAGCGCAAGGCCATGGCCAGCCTCCGCGCCCGCTTGTCTGGCTCCGGCACCCTGATGAGCTCTGGCACGGCCATGGACATCTTGGGCGAAACGGCGGGGAATTTCCAGCTCGCCATCAGTGACGCCGCCCGCGCCAGCACCATGCAGGTCACCAGCATTTACCAGCGGGCGGACGTGGTGCGTCGGCAAGGCAAGATGGGCATTTGGGAGGCAGGTCAAGCCAAGCAGGCCAGCACCTTGGAGGCATTTAGCACCGGGCTTTCTGGCGTCTCGAAATCCGTGAGTGCTTACGGTCACAACAAATACACCGGTTCCATCCCATGATCAGAATCCCCAACGTTCCCGGCCTGCAAGGCACCCCGATCGACGCGCCAGATGCACGGGAGACCAATGTGCGCCTCGCTCCCGCGCTGGCGGTGAATGCCGCGCTGGGCGGTGCCGTGGCGGACGCCATCGGCGGGGTGGGCGAGGCTTTCCAGGACGTGGCCGACCGAGCGCAAAAGCTGGAGAACGCCCGCGCCGAGTCTGAGGCGCGGATGCAGATCGATTCCGGGTTCTCGCAACTGCAGATCGATTTGGAAAAAGACCCGGACCCGGTGAGTCGGATCCAGAAAACCCGCCAGTATTTCGAGCGGACTAAGAGCATCGCCGAGAACGCCAAGCTTGCGCCCCAAGTGCGCGATAGCCTGCGCCAGTTCCACACCGAGTTTGCGCACAAGGGGACCGTGCAGGTGGCCGCATCCTCGGCAGCGCTCAGCATGAAACGGGCGGGGCTGCAGTTAAATTATGAGCTAGATGCAGCGGTGCAAGCCGGGGACGAGTCGCTGGCCATGTCCATCGTGGATCGAAGCGTGGCGGCGGGCGTCCAACTGCCGGAGCAAGGGCAAGCGGCCAAGGTTAAAATCCAGCAAACATTGCAAGAGCGGGCAGAGCAAAAGGCCGTGATCGAGGACCCGGCGGAGTGGCTGGACCTGCACCCTGCCGACCAAGTGCCACCCGGCACCGATCCCGCCCGCTACCAGCAAATGCAGGACTTCGCCAAGGGCCAGATGCGGAAGAAAACCTACGAGGCCAGTGCCAACATCATGGACGGCATCGTGAGCGGACAAATCACCACCGAGCAACAAATTGAGGAACTCACCCAAGACCTGCGCCCCACTGCGGTGGAGGAACTCAAGAACGGCCTGCGGCTGCGGCAGGCGGATGACTACAAAGAAAGGGTCGCGTCCCCGGACTACCAGGCGCAAGTCTACGGGCAACTTTCCGCCGCCATCGCGGACTTCAACCCGGAGGCCGAGGATGCTGATGCTCGCATTGCCCAGATTGACCGCATGATGCGCGACCTTAAACCCGGCTTCCAGAAAGACTCTCTCACCAAGAAATTCCGCACCCTCGAAAGCCCAGAACCCGCCAAGAACTACGGCGAGTTTACGCTCCAGCAAGTGGACGAGCTGCACAAAGTGGGCCGCTTCGGTCAGACCGTGAAGCCTGAGAACATGACCACCCAGGACATCGTGGACGCTGGCTTTCTCAAGGACAAAGACAAGCTCCAGCGCCTGGGGTTCTCGGAAGATCAAGCCGCCAGCATCGAGGCTGCGGCACGGGAAAGCGGGCCACTTGGCCAGCGCAAGATGATCGAGCTGTGGAGTAAGCGCCCTGGTGGCAGCGTGAACGCTAGCGAGATCGAACTGGCGGCGGCCAATGCGCTGCGCCTCGGCCAGCCGACGATTCCCTTTGCGGCAGCCGGTGCGGTGGACGCGGCGAACGAGACCAATTTCGCCACTGCGAGAAACTACGGCATTGCGAGGATGCAAATGGAAGACTACCTGCGCCTCAATCCCGAGGCCAAGCCTGCGGAGATCGACGCCGCGTTTAAGCGGATCACCGGCGAGTCCATCAAGCAAGAAGCCAAGCGGCAACTCATCCCGGCACGGCCCACGCGGGCGGGCATGGGAGAAACCAGCATGGCCATCCCCAAGGGCGGGCTCAAGCTCTCCAATTACGGCTACGACTCCGACACCACGCCAGACAGCAACAGTGCCAAGGGCATCGGCCACCGCAACAACAAGCTCGTGGCGGGGCAGTCTGCCGCCATTTCCAAAAGTCTGGCGGTGCGCCTCGGGCTGGAACACGGCGACAAGATCAAGATCGAAACCACCCAGGGGGAATTCCTCGTGTCCTATGACGACACCGTGCCTGCTTCCGATTCACGCACCGGCGACTTGCCGGAAACCATCGACATTTACCGGCCGAAAGATGGCTCAAATGGCTGGGGTGGCCGAGTGACCAAAATTTCCAAAATTTAAGCCATGGCCTTCAAAATCTCCGACATCCCCTTGGTGGACAACTCCGCCGAAACCAACTTCGCGCCCGCACCCACTCAGCCGGAAATCGCGCCGGTGCGGGTGCTGGGCATCCCCCAATCCTCGGCCCCACCACCGGCCATGCTGGACACGTTTGGGCAAAGCCGGTGGGTCGAGGAGGACAAGGACTACGACCAAGCTCTGAGCGATTGGCGGCGGTCCGGCCAAGATGCCTTGGACGCTGCCGTCCAAGATCCGGACAAAGCGTTTGCGGGGATGAATCTCGACTTCGAGGCGGATCCAGAAACCGCCAAGCGCACGCTCATCAATGAATCGTGGATGGAACTCCACCACGACGAGCCGCCCGCCCCCACCGAGTTGCAACGCGCCGTGCAGATGCAGGTGGCCAGTCTGGCCGTTTTCAACGAAATGGCGAGCACGCCGGAGGAACTTTACACCCTGATTAAGAAAGATGCGGGCAAGCGCAAGGATGCCAAAGCGCTGGGCCAAGACCTGCAACTTGCCGCCTACCACGATGCCATGCTGCCGAGTGACCCGTCCGGCGGCTACGCGGCATTCCGGCAAAAGCTCAAGACCCACGCCGGGTATGATCCCGAGCGCGAAGCCGATTACCTCGAAGCTTGGCACGAGACCCGGCAGCGGGCGAAAGAAAAGGTGGATGCCTTCCGTGAACCGCTTGTAAACGTGTGGCGGACTTTTAAGCAAAATGGCGACATCACCGCTGCGGCGATGGATGCCTACGCCAAGCTGACGCCGGAGCAACGCCCGGAATTCATGGACGCGCTGGCCATCCGCGCCAAGGCGCTGCCGGTCGAGGAACGGGCGACGTTCTGGGCAAATATGGGCAAGCAGACAGGTCAGGCCATTTCCGACTACGGGAGGAATGCGGTGGAGTCCGCGCAAGCGCTCGGCATGGCAGAACCCACCCCCATGGCCTTGGGCTTTGCGGATGCATTTTACGGCACCGAGAACTATCCGGCGGCGGAAGCGGCGCGGCAGCAGGGGCAAAAGGATTTTCAAATGCGCCGGAACTTCGCGGCAGATGTGCGCAAGGTGGCGCGGGAAGATTATGATCCGCTCAAGTCCGCGTTTGGAGACGGCAAGCCGGGGTTCTGGGAAAATGTCGCCTACCAAGCGCCCGGCGTCACGGGCATTTCCCTGACCATGGCCGTGCCGGTCTTGGGCATGGGTACCATGGCGTTTGCCATGGAAGGGCAAGCCTACGAGGAAATGCGCGGGCGGATGCTCGCGGCGGGCAAGACAGACGAGGAAGCCACCGCCATCGCGGAAGGGCTCGCGCCGATCATCGCGCTGCCCCAAATCGCGCTGGAAAAAGTCGGCTTCGGCATCTGGTCGCGCAAGCTGCCGGGCTTCACCAAGGCCTTGGATGCGCTGGGTGACCAGATCACCAACCGGGTGCTGCGCGGCACCGTCAAAGCCGGTACCATTGCCACGGCGGAAACCGGCATCGAGCTCGTGCAAGACTCGCTCGTCTATGGCGTGCAAGACCTCGCCGCTGCGCTCACAGAAGATGTGCCGGATGTGGACTGGAGCAAGGAACTTGCGGGCACCTGGGCGCAAGCCCCGGAAATCTTTTTGACCCTGCTTCCGCTGGCCATCCTCGGGGCCGCTGGCGGGCTGTCGCAAGAGTCGCGCAATGCGGCTTTTGCCAGCGCCAGCACCACTGAGCTGCAAGCCTTGGGCATCACAGCGGATGGCATTGCCGCCATCCGTGCGGCAGAAGGTCCGGCATCACTCGCCACCGCCGTGGATATCGCCATGGCCACCCACGACCCCAACACGGAAGAAGCGAAAGCGGCGGTGGAGGCGCGCAAGGTGGAACTGGCCAGCCAACGCCAAGCCAAGACCGACCTCGGGCGGCTCGGCTACTCGCCCCCGACGATGACCCAGACCAACGAGGGAATCTTTGTCTTTGATGCGGATGGTAAGGAACTCGGCGTGTCGCCTGACCTTTCCGGCGCACTTCGCATCGCCCGCGCCCACACCGTCGCACTGGATAACCTAAAAGCGGATCAAATCGCCGCGCTTGGCTCACTCATGGAAGCGGCCAAGGCAGCGGTGGCGCTGGATCCTGCGTCCACGCTGGAAGTAAATCTCGGGGAGTTTGACCCATCCCATCCAACGGCCCCATCTGCTGCCCGCTATGCTGCGCAAATCGCGCTAAAGGAACAGGCGGAAGGCGGCACCGGCGACATCGCCCGCTCCGTGCTCGGTTATTCAAACACTGATTTTGCGTTAGGAATGAGACAAACCGTCAATCGGCTGTTTAACGGGGCGTCAGTGACGGAGGTTTTTCACGAAACTTTCCACGGTATCCGGCGCGGCGCACGCAAGCTCGGCACCATCACCCGCGCTGATGAGATTGCCCTGCTTCGTTCGTTGGATACCGTGCTGGCAGGAAAGACGACCAAGGACGGCGTGCAACTGCGTTTTATCCCTGAGGGAATCACCGATGAGCATATCAACAGCGGTAACGTGCCCGTGGAATTGATTCCAAAAGGGTTCAAAGGAACTCCGGCACAATACATTGAAGCCATGCTCGATGAGGCGTTTTCTGAAATTGGGGAAATGGAACTGCTCCGCACTCGCAAGAAAGACGGGAAGGGCAAGTTTGGCCTCACTCGCGGCGTGATTTCTCGCAACCTCACCGCGCTGGCCAAGCTCATGCCTGGCACGATTGGCAAGTGGGTCGCATTCATGCAGGCTGTCCGCACCCGCTGGGGGCTGAGTCTTTCCCGCGCCATCGCCATGAAGAAGGCGGAGCGCGACGGCACCTTTGACAAGGAAGGCTACGACGCCTACCTCGACAAGCTGCTCGGACTCGACCAGCAAACCGAACACGACGCCGCCGTGAGAAAGGAATTTGACCGCATGATGGGCGGGCACGATGCTGACATGGAAGCGGATGACATTCCGTTTTCGATTGGTCGGGCAGACCGCCCGTTTTTCAGTGCCTCCAATGTTCGGGACCTGCGCCACGACAAGACGGCGTGGCTGGATGCAGGGGCGGACCCGGAGCGAGCGAAGGAAATCGTCTCGAAGTATTACAAGACGGCGGCATTTGCCGGGATTCCGCGTGATGCGGTGTTGCTTCCCATGCCATCGACCAGCGGGCGGAACATTCTACCTGATGCACTGGCAAATCGAATTTCCAAAGATTTTGGGCAAGCGATTGAAAAGCGGACGGTGGGCATAGCGAGGGCCAAGGGGGAAGCGAAAAACAAGCGGACGTTTTTTAAGAAGGAAGCGGACCCGGTAGCATTCGAGCCCGTGGCGAAAGTTATTGCCGATCTCCAAGGCAAGCGGGTATTTATCACCGAGGACGTGCACAACACCGGCGAAAGCTGGATTGCCTTTGCCCGGATGCTGATGGACAACGGCGTGGAGGTGCTGGGCGTGGCGACCTTGGTTTCCACTGAGCAACGGATCACCAAGCCAAGGGACATCGAGCGACTTAGTGAAAAGGTAGCTGCTGCCACCGGCAAAGGCATTGACGAAGTGCTGCCAGTGATGCACTCTCTTTTCGATGGCACCTTCAAGCAACTCTTCAACAAAGCCGAAGCCGAAGTCAGCCGAAGCAACACCCGCCGCAATGCCGAAAACAGCGCCAAGCTTATCGATATCGCATCTTCCGGCCGACGTGCAGGAGCGTATTCTAACCCGTTACGAGGTGGCGGAGAAAGCGCGGGCGGCATTCTGGGCGACGGTGGACTAGATCAAGGGACGTTTCCGTTTTCGATTGGCCGCTCCACGGTCACCCCCACGCCGCAAACCCAGACCTTCCCAGGCGCGGAAGGCTCGCCGAGTGTCATCGGCCCGGCAGCGTTCTCCATCGGTGCCTACCACGGCACGCCGCACAAGGTGGACAAGTTCAGCACCGACAAGATCGGGACGGGAGAGGGAGCGCAGGCGTTTGGCTGGGGGCTGTATTTTGCAGTAAATCGGGAAGTTGCGAAATCTTATACTCAACTGCATCCAGAATTCAAGAAACTACGTGATGCGGGATTTAGTGCTGACAGACCCGCGTGGGTGGCGGGTCAGATGAATGCTAAAGTTTCAGATGAAGATATCTTGGACGGTCTTTCTATTTTGGATGAGACGCTTACAGAAGCGCAAGGCTTGGCACTACTTCAACAAGGGAGAGCACGCCTTGCTATTGCGGAAGCTGCTGCCAACCTCTACACCGTCACGCTTGACGTGAACGAGGAGGATCTGCTGGACTGGGACAAGCCGCTGAGTGAACAGAGTGAGAAGGTGAAGGCAGCGCTTGGCATAGATGAATCCGAAAACGATGCATTGCGGGCGAAGCTGAAAGAACTGGAGGGCCAAATCAATCCAGAGACTTTTGAAGAAAGTCAGCTGCAAAGCGACATTGCAGCAATTGAAAGAAAGCTATCCCGATGGAATGTAAACGTGCGGGATTTTTACGAAGCGCAAGCGAAAGCAAACCGCCAGGATAAGGTTGGAATGCGGGCCATTTCGGGTGACAACTCCGCGAAGGTTTCCATGGGTTTGCTGGCCAAGGGCATCCCCGGCATCCGTTACCTGGATGGAAATAGCCGGGATGGCGGAAGCGGCTCTTACAACTATGTCATCTTCGACGAATCCAAGATCAAGATCACGGAAGAGAACGGGACGCCAATGGAGATGGGCGGGGAGGGTTCCTTTTCGATTGGCTCATTCCACAAGTCACTTCTTGACACCATCGGGGAAGAGGAACTACGTTTGGAACAGCCTAAAACTTCCTATGAAGACAAACGCCAACTCCTACTCGAATTCTCGAAAAGCATCCTTGAAGGGGATGCCCGTGAAGTTGCCGCCACCACCGAAGGACTGGCTCAAGAACGGGATTTACGCGGACGAATCGGAAACGCGGCCATCATACGGCAACGCCTCGCCAGCGGTCTTGAAACCGATCTCCAAGTAAGGTTCATTGGCGAAACGATTGGCTCGCCGGAGGAATTGGCAGTAAAAGCCCAAGCCTTGAGAAATCCGCGTTTTGAAACATTCTATCTGTTGGCTACCAAGCGGCGGACCAAACGCCACAAAGGCGGGGAAGGCTATCAGATTCTTGATTCCATGGCGATCACTTCGCGGGTTCCTACCTCGGCGGCGGTATTTGCGGGCGGGAAAACCATTGAGGAAGGGCTGGCGGAGCATTTGGCATTTTTACAAGCCGCCAAGGCTGACAGTTATTTTTTGATTCACAACCACCCAAGCGGTGATCCTAGCCCATCAAGGGCGGACTTAAGAGTCACGCTCCTCCATTCTGAGGAAATGAAGAAGCATGGGATTAGAATGGTGGATCATGTAGTGATTAATCATTCATCTTTTGCGACGATTGACGAAATAGGAGTGGTGAATGATCATCGCATTCCACAGTATGCCTTGCGTGAAGTAGGCAAAGAAGTTGATCCGTATGCGTGGCCAAGTCGCTTGATTGACAAGGTAAATGATCTTGGGCGCGAAGCATTGAGTCCTGACCAGGTTGCATTGATTGCTCGTGACATCGAAGGTGACAGGGAAAACCCGAATCATATTTTAGGATTTATTACCACGGCAAGAGGGGCAATCGCCTCAACATTTACCGGGTCCGCGATTGATATTTTGCAAATCACCAAAGACCAATTGGCTTCTTACACGTTAAGTCAAGGGGGAGCATTTTTGATGCTCCATGCGAAAGCATCTTCCAAACTGGAAGCAGAGCGGATGATTAACAAATTCCACGGCATGAACAGGGACAATATGCTCACTGACATGATCGTGGACTACGTCGATGAAAAGGGCCGGAATTGGTATGAATCAGGCATGGAGACGGGTCTTTATTCAGCGACGCCCGCTTTCTATGGATTGGAAAGCGGTGTTGTTGGCGAGCGAGTTCAGGAAGATTCCGGCAGCTTTTCGATTGGCGGGCGTTACGCCACTTTCAACTTGCGCACTGACGGACCCACGCTTTATTACAAAAGCGCTACCGGAGTTCTTTTTCCAGACGGACATGAAATCCAAACGTACACCGCCCCCCCCGAACTCCGCTCAGATGAAAATGCCGGATGGTGGGGCCGATTGTTGGCTGACGATGGACCCACCGATTTACCAGCAAAACGGGCAACCGCTGCCCGAGTGGCCGGAACTGGAATCATCGACCAAATTTCCCGACACGCGGAATCGGCTGATCAACAAGCCCCGTTTTGGGAATGGCTGCAAGACACCCTGAATGGGCCAGATTTCAAGAGCATCGACCCTCTCGATGTCATGGATGCGTTGGTGGAACAGCTCCAGCTTGACTTGCCAGTCACGGAAAAAAGCGCGGTGGCGGATCAACTGCATTACGTGCCGATCGACGACGCGGGAACGGTGTTTGTGGCGGATAACTCCACCCAGGAATATTCCTTTGGCACGTTACCCACCCAGGCGCAGATTGCCGAGGCTCGGGCGGTAAATGAATCGGACCCTACGACGTATCCCGCCTTCTCCCTCGGCCCTGCCCAGGTCGCGGGCATCCTCTCCGACCACGCGCTTGCCCGCATCGACGACCCCCGGCGGCGCACCTACGTCATGTCCCGCATCGCGCGGGACTTCAACACCATGCGCTTGCAAATCGAGCGCATGACGGCGCTGTCCGGCATCCGCCGCAGCAAGGGCGATCTCCGCCGCGAAGCGATGGCCCGCGAGGAACTGGCAGCGGAAGAGAAGATTGCGCTCATTCACCAACGGTTCGGCGCACTCATGGCGGACGAGGATCTGGCAAAGATCAAGAGCCAGCCCGTCCACGCTTTCCTAGCAGACCCTACCACGCCCCTGCGCGGGCGGCTCAAGAGCAAAGCCGCCGCCATCCGCGAGCATCCCGAGATGTTCCAGCTCCACCGTGCCGGCGACTACGACGGCAGCGACGGCGTTTCCCGCTCCGTCTTCGGCGGTCAGAGAATGCCGGACCAAGCGGCGCAAGAACTCTATGATGAGGGGCTCATCAAGGAACCCACCGCAGACGCCCTGTGGGAAGCCCTGCTCGTGGAGCAAAAGACGGTGGCGAGCATGAAGGAACTGCTTGTCATGGCTCAGGAGCAAATCCGCGAGGCCAAGCTCGAAGCGAAACAAGAAGCCAACGAATGGCTTGCCACCCAGGGCAAGGATCAAGAGGTGAATTTCTCCGACAAGGAGGAAATCCGCCGATCGCTTCGCATGCTCGACGCCATCTTGCTCGCGCTGCCCGCAGAGATTCGCGGGAAAATCGGTGGCTACACCCAGATTTCCATGATCGGCACGGACGCCGCCCGGCTGGCCTACCTCAAGGACAAGCTGGCCAAGGCCGACAAGGAACTTGAAACCTTCCTCCGCGTGGAATACGCCAAGGAGTGGGAAGAGCTCCTCAAAAAAGCCGCCCCAAAAACGAACGAGGCAGGCCAGCGCCCCACCGGCTCCATTGCTGCGGATGCTTACGACATCTTCCGCGTGGCGGAGTGGGCCATGGGGCAATCCTTTGTGGTGGGTGAAGCGGAAGCCGACAAATACGATGCCATTGCCGACAACCCCGACACGGAAATCAAAGACGCCGATCTCGCGCGCGTGAAGGCCCAGATGATCCGGCTCACCACGAATTGGCCCGCCGCCGATGCCGCCCGCCGCGAGCAAGCCGTACTGGAAGGGGACAAGATTTATTTCGGCGGACTCCAAGCCCTAGCCATCGAGAACAGCCGCCGCCGTGAGCGCCTTGGCAAGCTCCGCACGTCTGCCATCAAGGGCACCGGCAAGACCGGTGCCCGCATGGAGCGGGAAGCGGCCAAGCAGACGGACGCCACCAAGGTCGGCAGCATCAAGGCCATGTCCTGGGAGTTCCTGAGCTTCGGCCAGCTCGTCAATGTGCTGTTCGGTGAGAAGTCAGACGCCGCCCAGTGGTTTTCCGGCCGCGAGCTCGCCGCCAGCAATGCCGCCTTCGATGGCTTCCAAGCCAAGGCGAACAGCCTGGAATCTCTGTTCGACACGCTTTCCGGCAACCGTTTCGACGGCGAGAAGCTCCGCCACCGCATGGCCACCAGCCAAACGATTCAGGTGACCGATGCGCTCGGAGTCCAACAAGCCTTCAGCGAGGCCTCCGCGATCACCTTCCTGCTCATGTGGCGGCAAGAGGACGGCAAGCGCCACATGCAAGGCATCATCAGTGAGGAAACCGGTGCCATCGTTTCGAATTGGGGGTGGAACGATGACTCCGCCGCATCCATCGAAAGCCAGCTTTCCCGCGAGGGCAAGGCCGTCATGGCCTTTCTTGGCCAATCCTACGGCGAGGAATACGAGCGGATCAATGACGTGTTCCGCCGGATCTGGAGCGTCTCCATGCCGCGTCACAAAATGTACGCGCCGCTTTCCATCAATCCGAAGCAAGGCAAGGCAGACACCATCATGGACCCGGTAAGCGGCGACACCATGGGCGCGGGCATGACACCCGGCAGCCTGAAAAACCGGAGCTTTTCGGCCATCGCGCAACCGGAATTCAAGGATGCCTTCCAAGTCTTCCTCACCCACGCCCGGCAGATGGAACACTTCATCGCCTACGGGGAATTTTCCCGCGATGCCCTGGGCGTCATCAACCGCTGGGAAACCCGCTCCGCCATCCTTGCTGCGGGTGGACAAGCCGCCGCCACCACGCTCTCGAAATGGATCGACTACTTCGCCCTCGGTGGCGTGCAATGCGCAAACATTGGTAGTCAATGGGGACGGAAAATCAACGGCATGCTTGGCAGAATCTCCCAAGCCGCGCTGGTGGGCCGCGTCTCGGTGCTGGCCATGCAGTCGCTGCAACTTGCTGCCGCGTCCTTTAAGATGCCGCTGGGGGCATTCCTCACCCGCTTTGCCAAGCTCTCTGCCGGGCGGCTCGGCTGGGGGGATGCCATCAATTCGGACTACATCCAGCGCCGCGCCTCGCAAATGCCGCCGCTCGTGCGGGACATGTTGCAAGGCATGGGGGCGGGAACTCCGAACCGTGCCAAGTTCCTCGCCGCAAAACTCGGAGAAACCATCTCCGGGGCGGATGCGCTCTTCACTGCGGGGACCTATGCCATTTTTTACGACTACCATCTGAAGATCACCAAGGACGCCGCCGCCGCCCACCGCGAAGCCGAGCGCCTCACCGATCAAGTCGCGCAACCCACCCGCACCGGCGCGCGCTCGTGGCTGGAAGTCGCCAACCAAGGCAACCCCGCCTTCCGCGCCATTTGGAACTTCTCCAGCGATCCACGCCAAAAAGGGTCCCTGCTGGTTTACGAAGCCATGCGCCGGGACACCTCCGGCTTGGACAAGGCGGGCAACGTCGCATTCACCGCCGCCAAGGTCTGGATCATCGGCGGCATCCTTGCCACCCTGCTCCGCGCCATCAGCCGCGATCTTCGCAATGATGATGATGATGAAATTTTTGACGAGCGCTACTGGAGCCCAGGCCGCCTTGCGCTCATGGCTGCCACCGGACCGCTCAGTGCGGTGCCATACCTCGGCGGGATGGTGGAAGCCTCTACATGGGCCGCGACTGGCCAATTCATGCCCAAGGGCGGGATGCTGAATTTTGTCGAAGACGCCGCCGCGCTCCCGCTCAAGTGGAGCAAGGGCAAGGTCGAGCCGCTCAAGGATCTGGAAACCCTCGCCACCGGCGGGGCGGGCTTCTCTGGCACCTCTGCCGCCGCCGCCTCCGCCCTCCACATCATCCGCGATGTGGTCGGCTTCATCGAGAACCTTGAAGGTCCGGATTAACGAACCTGTCCGCCTGTTCAATTCCCGCGCCCGCGCCTGCCCGCTAGGTTTGGGCAATGATTGGCACTACCACCAACCACGCGGAATACGCCGGCAATGCCAGCCCTGTGACGGCCTACATCATCCCGTTTCGGTTTGATGCCGCCTCGTGGGTCAAGGTCACTGTCAAGAACGCCCTCGGCGAGATCACCGACCTAGAGCAAGTCACCGACTACACCTTGGGCGGCAACGGAGCGAGCGGCACCGGCACCTTCACCACTGTTGCCGCCGTCCCCGCGACCTCCACCGTCACCGTGTACCGCGAGACGCCCGGCATTCAAACGCTTTCGCTGCCCCCCAATACCCCGCTTCCCGCCACGGCCATGGAAGCCGCCCTCGATCGACTGGCCATGGCCGCCGCCGACAAGGTGACCCCTCGCCAGCTTGCCGCCATTCGGTTTTTAGGGCAGGACGAGCTTGAGAATTTGCTAAATGGCAAGGCCCCGCTTGCATCGCCGACCTTTACGGGAACGGTAAGCGGCATCACCGCCTCCATGGTAGGACTGGGCAATGTAAACAATACGAGCGATGCGAACAAGCCAGTCTCCACCGCGCAGCAGAATGCTATCAACCTAAAAGCGAACCTCGCTTCGCCTGCTTTGACTGGCACCCCGACTGCCCCCACGCCAGCGCTGGATGACTCGTCCACCAGACTTGCGACCACTGAGTTTGTAAAAGCGCAAATGGATTCATCTGGCCCAGCGGCTTCCGACCAGCCATTGCTCCCATCTGGGGTGCTAGTCACCGGCATGATGGTAGATGGCGAGCCGATCGAGCTAGACTGCCCTCTTTTCTCGCTCAACAACGATGGGCGATATGGGTACGGATTTCGTCAGTATCCCGCAGCAGGCGTCTACGCATACTGTGATGTCGAAGCTAACTATGATGTTGATGATAATAATATCATTCCCAACAGCCATCACTGGACCATTGAGTATTATGTTTCTGTTGCGGGGACGTTAACTAACTACTTCAAGTTTCGCTCCAACATCGTAGTTGCAAGCCCCGATTTGGTCGTTACATGGACGCTCGTAGAAAAAAGCGCGAATGTCACAGGCACGCCAGTAGTCGTGGCAAATAAAAAGTTTCTCCCTTACACTTTTGAAGAATGGTTAGGCGGCAAGCCGGTGTCTTCAGCCTGGAACAACGGCACCTATCCTCTATTCGAGGAAGAGAAAGCGCGGGTGCGTGAGAACATTGGTGTGGCTGCCCTGCTGAGCACCAAGCTCGATCTTTCCGGTGGAACGCTCGACGCCAACGCGACTGTCACTGCGTCCACGGCCACAACCTCCTCGCTCTTCGCTGGCGACACCTTTGGTGTCGAACTCTCGGTCAACCCGTCCGAGAACGCGAGCTTGCAGTACAACGGCCTTCAGGTGCAGAACTTTGCTGGCACGATGGCGGTGACGGCCTCTGGCCTGACCTTCCCGAACTCCAGCACGCAGACCACCGCCTTCCCAGGCTTCAACAATGCCGCGCTGACGGGCAACCCGACCGCCCCGACTCCTGCCACCTCGGACGACGACACCTCCATTGCGACGACCGCTTTCGTCAAAGCGCAAGGTTTTCTGACATCAGCACCAGTTTCATCCGTGGCAGGCAAGACGGGTGCCGTCACGCTTGCCGTGGAGGATGTGAGTGGTGCTGCGCCGCTTGCCAGCCCCGCGCTGACGGGCAATGTTACGATCGAGTCGAACTCGACTTCACCTGCCCTCACCATCCAGCAAAACGGCACCGGCGATGTCGTGCAGTTCAAGGACGTTGCATCGGACACGACCTTCACCTTCATCAACGCCGACGGCAAGCTCACCACCATTCCTTGCGTGACCGCCTCCGCTGGATTCAACATCCCGCACGGCACGGCTCCGACCAGCTTCGTGGACGGCGACATCTGGACGACGACCGCTGGCCTGTTCGCCCGCATCGCTGGCTCAACCAACCAGATCATGGACTTGACCACGACGCAAACCGTTGCTGGCAACAAGACCTTCGCGTCCGCCAATCTTATCTTTGGAAGCTCTACGGCGGCTGGCGTGATTGCCATCGGCAACGGCGCAACTGTCTCTGGCTCGACCAAGACCGTCAACATCTTGACGAACGGTTTAACTGGCTCGACCAGTGCCATGGGGATTGGCCCTGTGGCTGGCATCTCGACCATCGACATCGGCCCAAGCACCGTCAACTCCACGCTCGGCCTCGCCACGGGCAACAATCTAACTGGTGCAACCAAGACCGTAAACATCGGAACCGGTGGAACTACTGGGACCACGGCCATCAACATCGGCGCGACCGCTGGTACGACTATCACTGTCAACGGCTCGACGACTTTCACTGGGGCTTCGCAGAACCTCGGCAACAGCACGAGCACGACCAACATCTTAGTGGGAACCGGTGCGACTGTCTCTGGCCAGACCAAAACGGTCACCATCGGCACGAACGGCCTCTCAGGCTCGACGACGACCATCACCATCGGGTCGGCTAACGGCTCGACCACTACCATCAACGGCGCAATCAACTTTGTCGGGCCGATGACGGCGACAATCAATAACCTCACGCTCGGCAATGGTGTGGGGGATGCCTTGTTGGCGTTTGGTACAGGTGCAACCGCCACTGGTCTGACCAAGGCTATCACGATCGGCACGAACGGCCTCTCAGGCTCGACGACGACCATCACCATCGGGTCTACGGCTGGCACGTCCACGACCACGCTCAATGGATCGACGACGCTCGCGGGCGCAGCAACACTTAGCGGGGCGACCACAGTAGTCGGAGCCGCATCATTCACCAACGCCGCCCGACCTACAGCACCAAATGTAAGCGGATCGCCAGAGGCAACAAGTTTGATGACGCGAGATGATGCAGATACTCGCTATGGCACACCATACAACCTGCGAGTGCTGACAGATGTTTCGGCAACATCGCTTTCTAATGTAAATAGCAGTGACACAATCACTCTCCCTGCTGGGACATATTTCTTCCAAGGCAATATCGTTGGTCTAACTGCATCAACAACTGGTGGCATCAATGTGACATTTTATACGTTCTCAGATACTAATACAACTGGCAGCGTTGTATTTCAAAGTTCATCTAACATCGGAACTGGATCTGCTGCAAATATGACCCCGAGAAGCGGTTCGTCTTTATTCCAATACGTAGCAACTGCGTTTGCAGATGCTCCTTTGAAGGCTTGCTCAGCCATATTCAGCGGCACGGTAACTTTCTCAACATCCCAAACAATTACTCCAAGGGTGAGTCAGCGGAGTGTGGCAGATGCAACCAATGCCGCAACACTCAAAGCTGGATCAATGGTTCGATTCATCAAAATCGCATAACACTCATGTACACCTCAATCACTCCCGCCTTCCGCGCTGCCGCTGAAATCGAACAAGTCACTGGCGACACGATCTCGTTCGTCGAAGCTCGTCTCAAGAACTTGTACGAACTTGCTGCTGACCCTGCGGTGCTCGAAGTGTTTGGCACGAATGCAGTGGCAGCGTTGACCGCCTACTCCGCGTTCTTGCAAGCACTGACGGTGGTAAAACCAAACCACACCGCTCCTGCGTTCGATCTTGCGATCTTCCAACCCCAACCGGACGGCAGCGTGGTTTACGTCGCGCCAGAATTAGTCGTGGAGGTGCCTCATGCCGAGTCTCCTACTCAGATCATCGCCTAAACTAGCAAATCAGAAATCACATGCTCGAAATACCCATTGCCTGGATGCTCGGCACTGTCGGGTTGCTGTCATCGACCATTGCGACGTTGGCCGCGATCATGTGGCGGTTCTTGGTTTCTCGTCTGGAAGCTCAGGACAAACTCCTTGCCGCCCAAGTGGCCACCATCGAAAAACTCCAGGACGAGGTCGAGCGCATGGGGAACGGCTGCGGCATGGTGGAATGCTACTGGAAATTGCGCCGCTGATTTTTTTGCAATCAACCCAACAAATTACAGATAATATCCATGAAATTAATTCTCTTAGGCTATCTCAAACAAGAATCCACCTGGCGCGGGATCATTCAAATTGCTACCGCCGCCGGAGTTGCTCTAAACCCAGCCCAGGCAGCGGCCTTGATAGCGATTGGCACGGCACTGGTGGGGGTTATTAACACGTTCAAAAACCGCTAGGCGATGAGCACCCTCGCCGAAGCCATTGCCACCATTGCCGAATCCCAAGTGGGCGTCCGCGAAACTAAAAAAAATGGCGGCACACAAATTGCGGAGTACCAGAGAGCGACCTGGTTGCCAGTGGGCGCATGGCCGTGGTGTGCTGCCTTCATCTGTTGGGTGATTATGTGGGCGATCCAAGGACGGACTATTTCCTTTGACCGCCCGGAAACCGCCGGTGCGTGGGATTTCGAACGTTGGTGCCGCAGCGTCGATAAAACCGTAAAACTCCGCAAACCAATCATGGGCGACGTTCAGCGCGGGGACGTGCTCGTGTTTAGTTTCAGCCACATCGGCATTGCCACGGGCCCGCCAGACGCCAACGGAGACGTGCCAACGGTCGAGGGCAACACCAATGGCGAAGGCAGCCGCGAGGGTGATGGAGTTTATCGCAAAACTCGCCACCTGACCAAAATTCGTAGCCGGATTCGGTTCAGCGGGTAAAAACAAACCCCGCTTATTCTCGCTATGGCACCTCGATTTGATCGGAACACTGTCGGAACAGTTAGGAAAAAACCTATATAAAATAAGCCTTTTAATCAAATATATTGCAGGTTCGAACCCTGCAGCGTGCACCATGCTTAGAGGGTGGGGAACCACCAGTAACCGGAGACGACAAGTAGGACTTGAAGGCGGATGGCGTCGGCGTAGTAAGCTTGGGTGGGCCCGAAGTCACCACCAGTGATCGAGGTCCAGAGGCGGTTGAGCCATTGCGGGTCGTCACTTAGCATCGCGTCAACGGCGAAGGGGGCGGTGAACGCGAGGTCGTTGTAGTTCCCGAAAACGGGGACGTTTGGGCCGTTGGTGACCCAGTAACCGGCTTTGATGTTGCGCGGTTGCTTATCGGTCGTGCACGAAATCCAGTTTGCCATTTTCACTTGCGGATCTTTGATGTCTGGCTTGCCTGTTAGAATGTAGGCCATTGGTAAGCGCCATGGGATCCGGCACGCGTTGTAGAAACAGTCTCCGTCGTGAGGGGCTTCGAGGTATTTGTGAGTCACCGGAATATAGTCGGACCCGGATTTCACATAGAAATCAGCCATGAGGCCGGTTTCACCGCTGCCATTTGCAAACTGATGATTCACGATGGTGGTGACGCGGTTGTAGACCTTCATCCAATCGGCTGCGTGCGTGGTGTCGAAGTCGGCGTAGGTTAACAGGTGGTCGACCATGTAATCCGACGCGCGCGAGTGTGGCGTTGCATCTTGGGAAGCCCAATCGCCGGGGAGGATGGTTGAATCGGTTGTTTTGACACAGTAGGTGAGCAGGTCTGATAGGACTCGCAGTGCTTCATTCTGGTAATGGATCGGCCCGTTTGATCCCCACTGGCGGTCAGCGAGGATCAGGGCGTAGGCGATGTCCATGTCGCCATCGGTCGCTGAATCTGCACCCGAGACATTGTGCATGGATCCATCTCTCAGTGACTGCTTCCACGCAGTGAGGTTTTTACCGATACGGGAGGGGTGGGCCTTGGTGTAATCCTAAAAAGGAAAATGGAAAGATCGCCAGCACGCGGCAAGTGACGTAAGCTCAAGGCCATGAATGCTCCAGCGAGCTTAATTTGTGTTAACCCCGTGGGTGAGTCGAAAAACGCCCAT
>Ga0164294_10000270_pt1 | contig 48099 bp, 45 predicted proteins | sample GEODES005metaG_FD_111479 | JGI IMG/M metagenome (GOLD analysis project Ga0164294, IMG submission 111479) | Oligotrophic lake water microbial communities from Sparkling Lake, Wisconsin, USA - GEODES005 metaG | ecosystem: Environmental > Aquatic > Freshwater > Lake | place: USA: Sparkling Lake... | reverse complement strand
TGATCTGGCCACTCAACATAGTGTTCCATCAAAACATATTCCTTTAAATTTCCTTTTTTAATAAGCTCTTGAAAGAGAAAAGTACCACGCTCAACTACCAATTCTTCACTAAAATGTGGCGTGTTTACCACTTCTTCAAAATCAACTGGTAGAAGACTCCCCTTTATTAGTTTAAATTTTCCTACAACGCCCCTTCGAAGCCCTTTCAAATTTGCCACAGGTCTACTCAACAAAAAATAAACCTCCCCATTCTCCATTTTGATTAATTTGACAAAATGATATAATGGCAAACGGCTGACATATTCAGCTCTAAATTTTTTTTCAAACCTCGTATCTAAATTTGCATAAACTGCATTTTCTGACACGTAGGTAATCACATTCACTAATAAGGTGTCTCGTTCAGCATTTGAGAAATAATATTCCGCCTCATCCTTCGAATGACAGGCGGACAAAACAAACAAACTAATTAATATTGGTGCGAGTATTTTTTTCATTGATGAATTAACAAAGGGCCATCTTACTATGGGGATGGCCCTTTGTTGTAAGCTTACTATTTTAAATAAAGAACTGTGTTAGGAGCAAATTCGGCCCAAGTTGCAGTCCAATCGGTGTCTTTAAATGCACCTACATAATCTGTAGCTATTGTTCCGGCTAACGTTGGCAATGCTGTTCCAATTAAAGACTCAGTACCACCTGCTGTTAACGTTAACGTAGGGCGACCAGATAAGGACCAAAGGTTGGATGAAATACCCGTATTCGCCGTTGTTGTTAATACTTTATTTCCAGCAATTGCTTTGAACCAAACTGTTGGTGCATCGGTGCCAATTAAGATTGAAACGCTAGTCGATGATTTAGCCAATTGCTCTACATCTGAAATAGCAACACCTAAACCATAAATATTTGTATTTCCACCACCAAAACCACCTGTTCCATGAGAAGCAGTACCAGCAATAACTACATTTTTAGTAACTAAGTCACCGCTTAAGGCATTAGCTTTGGCGTTACCTCTTTGGCTATCAATGTATAAACCTGTTGGGTATCCTGTGATAAAGGTATTGTAAATTTTAATCTTATTATTTCGACGTAATTGCGCACCATTTTGGAAGTTAAGATCTACAAATGATGTATTGTTTGCTCTTGGTCCAATAATGGATACGTTCGCAAATGTTGGTGCAGTAAATGGAGTATTTGCCGAACCATTTGCATCATTATCAACCTCAAAACCATTTGAACCAGAACCGTCCGCCAAGTTACCGTCACGATATCCTAATGCGAATTGTACAGTACCTGTCCAACCGAAATCACAATCAAAATCATCATCTGTTCCTTTATAAGCAATTAAATATTTCGCATTTACTGTTCCGCCAAACCACTCAAATGAATCATCTAAGCCATAAGAAGCTTGTACATATTCCAAAGTAGTGCCTGAACCCACAGAACCCATGGTTAATGAGTTGATCTCCGCATTGGGAATGATAGGTACACCTGCATATTCAATACGAACATATTTCAAAGTACCTGAATTATCATTATCTGTTGTTCCTCCATGGAAACCTTTATAGGCACCTTCTAATTCGATATTTACACCTTGGTTATTAGAGGCTTTGCCACAAATAACAACTCCACCCCAGTCTCCAGGATTGCGTGCACCTATCGCTTGACCTGATGTAAAAACAATTGGCGCAGCTAATGTGCCGATTGCATTTAATTTAGACCCACGGTGTACCACTAAAGTGCCTTTAGTTGCTATGTCACCGATAATCGTTGTTCCTGCCTCAATCGTCAAATTACCAATTTTAGTAACGGTCCCAGCTACTAACTCTTCCCCTACACGAACGAAACCTTTCAAACGATAGATTTTGTTTGCCGTCCAGGTTACGTTACCTTCAATCACACCTTCAACGTCAACAATCGTTTTAGGAGGAATAGCAGAAACAGTTACCGGAATAGCCACTAAAGAGGAAACCTGGTTTTTGACATCCGTTACCTGGATAGTAAAGTTTACGGTAGAATTAGCCGTTCCATCAATTACATAATCTTTGATGTACTCATATGTTTTTTCGCCAGATAAAACTTTTGAATCAAATGCAGCACCGTTCTTTAAAACAGTAATCGCCTTAATCCCTGCTGGCGCATTAATCGTAGCCTTGACTTGAACAGTCGCTCCGATGATTCCTGCCAAGGTTCCTGAAGAGCTAACTGAAGGGGCAGGAAAAACCTCTTCTTCTTCTTTGCAACTTGTTAATGTAACCGCGAAAACGGCTAAAACAACAAATACCCTATAAATGGTCATTTTTACTTGTTTCATTTTTTAATTATTTAGAATTGTGTTTTAATTTATTTAAAGAACTATTTTGAAAATGGGCTAATGACAACTCCTAAGGAAATCACGCGACCAGGTACATAGGACTGAATAATTTGGTCCTTCCCTTTGTCGAAAATATCATCTTGATTTCCGTCTTGTAAGATGTAATTATCTTGATTTAAAAGGTCAGTAACACCACCTTTCACCATCATCCATTTCGTAATTTCCTTAGAGAAATTGAAGTCTATTACATTTCTTGGCATTTCATACCAATCTGGATAAGGAGACCCGAAATTATTTCCTACGGCAAATATTCTTTTCCCAATGACATTGTAATTGAAATTCAATTGTAATCCTCTTTTCTGGTCATTATAATTCAAGCCAGCATTTACGATGTAAGGTGATTGTCCTTGCAATGGACGATTGTCAGATTGCGTCGCTGCAATTGAAGGATCTAATTTGACCCGGCTATAGATGTATGTGGCATTAAATACCACACTAGTTTTTCCTAAAAATGAATTGGGGAGATCCGAACTTAAATTCTTTCTAATTTCAGCTTCTAGACCTGTTGAGAAGGCCGATTCCGCATTCGCAAAATTCAAAATTGGATTAGATCCAGCTTCGAAAATTACCTCGATTGGGTTTGTAAAGTTTTTGTAGAACGCTGCGATACTAAATAATTCAGAAGGCGTTGGATAATTCTCAAAACGTAAATCAAAGTTTTGAATATCTGCATTTTTCAAGCTAGGATTACCTGTAATTGAACGATTATTTACAAAGTCATAAAATGAAAAAGGAGCTAACTCTCTAAATTCAGGACGATTTAATGTTTTACCATACGCTAAACGAAGTAAGGATTTCTCAGAAAAATTATAGGTAAAGTTGACAGATGGCAATAAATCCAATCGCGTATTATTATAGTTAATCGCCTTGCCTAATTGGTCAAACGAATTAAGCTTTTGGGCATTTTGCTCACCACGTAAACCAGCAATGATATTAAATTTTTTGCCCACGGCAAAATTGGCCGAAGCATAAGCAGCAATCAAATTATTCGTCGCCTTGTAGGAGTCATTCGGATTTGTTTGTTCGTCGATGCGAATACCTGTCACCGTATTAAAATTTGAAGGATCGAACAATTGATCTATAGGCAAAGTTGTCCTGAATGAAGGAGTAGATTTTACATAGCCTAAGTTTCTAGCACCAAAATTTCTTATTTTATCTTCATAAAATAACCCGGCCTTAAGTTCCAATTCATTCCCTGAATCCTTAGCGCCTAAAGAAAGCTTCTTAATTAAGTTTAAGGCCGCAGTTTTTGCATTCTCATCTAAATTGATAAAGGTCCTTCCTAATACCGAGGTTTGTGCAGCCCCATTTGGGATTAATAAACTTAAATTTGAACCATCCGCATTGTAGCGGAAACGCTTATAATCTGGCTGGTTACGGAAAGCTGAATTGTAACCGAGCATCCAATCCATTTTCAACGTACCTTCTTGGAAATCATGACGGCCTGTCAATTGCCCTGTGTATATACCTCTAAATACCTGATCAAACGAACGAATATCCCAAATTGATCCATTGTCAAAACCATAGCGCTGTATGTATTGCGTATTGGCCAATGAATTATATAAATTTTTAAATTCAATGATAGATCCACCTGCGAATCGGGCTGACCAATTTGTCGAAACACCTACACGTAACCCATTACTATATTGCTTATCCTTAAAATTGAATACGTTGTCCGCCTTTCCTGTTCGTTCAATTTGTGAATACCCGTATTCATTACGATCCATCTGAAAAGTAGTACGGGTATTTGAATAATTAATAGCCGTAATATTACCTATTTTCGTATCTCCCAAATTGAACTTAAAGCCCCCCGATAAAGAAGCTCTCATGTCTGGTAAAGCACTCGACTTATTCGCTACCCAATTGTTTTTCAATGAAGAACCTGCCACATCGCGAGCAGTTCCTGTAAGACTAATTAATTCAGAACGAGTAGCCGGGAAAAATTTAGGCAAGTTAAAATACCCCTGATCAAACCCCGTCCAAGCCATGACAGAATTTTTTGTGCTATAAAAATCGGCTCCTGTAGTCCCATCACGGTATGAACTCGAAACATCTAAGGTTAAAAAATTATTTTCCGGAATCGATTTGGTAAAAATCTTCACCACCCCACCCGCAAACTCGCCAGGAATTTCTGCCGAAGGAGATTTAAATACTAAAATTCGGTCGATCTGACCCGCTGGAATAATATCAAAGGAAAACGAACGAACATCCGTTTCCATAGATGGAGCAAAGGCATTATTCAACTGAACCGTATTGTAACGCTCATTCAAACCACGTATATTAATAAATCGCTCTCCAAATATTGTAACCCCAGGAACACGTTTCACAACTTCAGCAGCGGTACGGTCTAAGGTCTTCGTAATTTGTGCCGCCGAAATTCCACTCACAACCATTTGAGCTGCTTTAATCTCAGAAATCACAGATACTTCCGTATTGGTTAATTTTTGGGCGACAACCTTTACCTCAGCAAGCGTAGAAGACTCCTCGGCGATCGATAAATTTAACTCCGTTACTTGCTCCGCCTGAATTTTGATATTCTCATAAATCTTCGATTGATAACCTACAAATGAAATTTTTAAAGAATAGGCCCCAACTGGCAATTTGCCAAAATTGAAAAATCCATTTATATCCGTAGAAGCACCTTTGGTAGATCCTTGCAATAAGATGGTAGCGCCGATGATGTCTTCTTTCGTTTTTACATCCTTTATCGTACCACGAAGAACGCCTGTTTGCTGGGCAAAAGCCCCAAAAATGAATAAAAAGTTGAAAACGAATAAATTGGTGTAACGTGAAAAAGATTTCATAAATGATTTTGGTGTTTAATGAACGTGGCAAAATTAATCTTTCCTGTAAGGGTGTAGATTACCCATTTATTAATCCTTTGTTATGAAATTGTTAAATAAGTGATAACCTATTTAATAATTATAAAACATGGCCATTGATTTGATACTATTTTTATGATAGATGGTTTAAATATGTCTAATTCGAGTATAATAATTGCATAATTCGAAGAAATAGAATTTTTTATAGAAGAACTTTCTTGGAAAATTTAAATTTTACACGGATTTAATTTGGCCTTAGGTTTAAACGCCTACTTTTGAGACAAGAAAACGGAAATATTTCCGCCTAAGTTTAAAATAATACGTTATGAAAAATTTCATCACAAAAAATTCAATCGCAGCTGTTGCTTTCGCTGCTTTGTTGTCACTTTCATCTGCTGCCCATGCATCAGAGTTGTCCCTACCTGTTTCGATCGAACAAGTAGGGAAATTGAAATTCTCAGTAAGCTCAGAAATGAAAACCCAATTAATTGTAACGATATATGATGCTGAAAATAACTTAATTCACAGCGAATCGATTACAAGCAAAAAGACCTACAGTTTTGAGAATTTGGTCGATGGCGCTTACCGCATGGAAATTTTAGATGCACGTAAGAACCTAGTAAAATCCAAAACATTTAGTATCCAAACTGAAGTGAAACGCGATTTAGTGGCGATTCAATAAGGTCCAACATCAGTGAAAGATTAAGGGAAAAGGGCACAGATATTCTGTGTCTTTTTTTTATGGATTTAAATCAATTCTTTACGCCAAAAACCCATCCTTTTTTCCTATTTTTGTCGCCCCTAGTACCCATATTTTTGACGCATATGAATTTTTTGGAAGGATTAAATGACCCTCAACGAAAGGCCGTTCAGCACACCGAAGGCCCCCTGATGATCATCGCAGGTGCCGGATCAGGCAAAACACGGGTACTAACCTACCGTACCGCCTATCTCATCCAGCATGGGGTCGATCCTTTTTCAATTCTTTTGCTAACCTTCACGAACAAAGCCGCTGGCGAAATGCGCCACCGGATCGAAAGCGTCATCGGTTCCCAAGCCAAAAATATTTGGATGGGGACTTTTCACTCTATTTTTGCCAAAATATTACGCTTCGAAGGAGAACGCCTAGGCTATACGTCCAACTTTTCCATTTACGATACCGACGATTCCAAATCACTCATTCGCGCCCTCGTGAAAGAACAAAACCTGGATGATAAAGTGTATAAAGTGAATTTGGTGCTCAACCGAATTTCCAATGCAAAAAACCGGCTCATCGGCCCCGAACAATACCTCGGTTCCTCCATCCTCGAACAAGAAGACCGGCTGGCGAAAATTCCGATGATGGGTCAACTCTACAAAAGCTATTGCGCCCGTTGCTTCCAAGCAAATGCCATGGATTTCGATGACTTACTTTTTCAAACCAACATCCTCTTCCGCGACCATTTGGATGTCCTAAATAAATACCAACACAAATTTAAACACGTCATGGTGGATGAGTTTCAGGATACCAACGTCTCCCAATATCTCATCACCAAAAAATTAGCCGCCGTCAACCAAAACATCTGTGTTGTAGGCGACGACGCCCAAAGTATCTACGCATTCCGTGGCGCCGATATCCAAAATATCCTGAATTTCGAACGCGACTACTCCGATTTAACCACCATCAAGCTGGAGGAAAATTACCGTTCTACCAAAGCCATCGTAGCCGTAGCAAATTCAATCATTTCTCGGAACAAAGGCCAATTGAAAAAGGACGTCTTTACGTCCAACGAAGAAGGCGACCAAATCGAAATCATCCGCGCTAGTTCAGATAACGAAGAAGGTCGACTCATCGCCTCCACTATTTTCGAAACCCGACAAAAGGAAGTCGGCTTTACCTGGGCCGATTTCGCCATCTTATATCGAACAAACGCCCAATCAAGGTCTTTTGAAGAATCCTTGCGCCGACTAAACATCAAATATCGAATCGTCGGTGGGCTTTCTTTTTACCAACGAAAAGAAATCAAAGACGTCCTCGCCTATTTACGTTTTGTGGTTAACCAAAACGACGAAGAGGCTTTTAAACGCATCATTAACCTCCCCAAACGAGGAATCGGTGATACAACCATCGCAAAAATTGCGGTCACCGCCGCTGAAAATCAAATGTCGATTTGGGATGTGGTGTCGAATATCAATCAGTTCCAAGGCAATCGCGGCAGCGCACCCATCGAGCAATTTGCCGACCTCATCAAGTCCTTCAAACTCATGGTGGAAGTGGAACAAAAAGATGCCTATGAAGTAGCCTCCCATGTCGCGAAAGCCTCTGGCCTCGTACGCGAACTTTATGAAGACAAGACCGTCGAGGGTCTCGCACGCTACCAAAACATGCAAGAATTACTGAATGCCATCAAGCAATTCGTAGATTCTGAAGAAAATGAGGATAAATCCTTGGGGACATTTTTACAATCCGTGTCCTTGTTGACCAATGCCGACACAAACGAAGATCCCAATGACCGTGACAAAGTAACCCTCATGACGGTTCACTCCGCAAAAGGTCTGGAATTCAAACACGTTTTCTTAGTGGGATTAGAAGAAGATTTGTTTCCAAGCCAAATGATGCTACAAAGTCAGGCTGATTTAGAAGAGGAACGCCGACTATTTTACGTAGCCATCACCCGCGCTGAGAAAAAATTAATGATTTCCTATGCCGAATCGAGGTATCAATTTGGCCGTCTCAAAAGTTGCGAACCTAGTCGATTCCTAAATGAATTGGATTCGACCTACCTAAAAATGGCCAAAGTCCAAGGGAAAAAAGATACCAGCGCTTTTCGACCTGTACAAAAAACAGGTTTTGTCGAGAAATCAATAGCTGGAAGTGTCTCTGCAGCCCAACTCATTCAAAAACCAAAACAAAATACAAATTACCAACACGTTCCTTCCACAGATTTCAAGCAAACGGCGGCTGAAAACCTCCAAGAAGGCCAACGCGTGGAGCATCAAAAGTTCGGGTTTGGGCTGATTAAAAAATTAGAAATCAATGGCGCTGAAAGAAAAGCACATATTGAATTTGAAAAAGGCGTTGGCGAAAAAGTCCTATTGCTAAGTTTCGCGAAACTGATGGTTGTCGTTTAATTATTTTTTCTTGTAGAAAAATAAATGAACCGCACTGGCTCCATCCGCGGACTCCGAAATCGTAAAATAGCCTCCGCCATCTTCCGCAAAGGTGATTCCCTCTCCCTGAGGTTCCATTTGATAAGGCACCGTTTTGGCTTGCCGAGCTAAAGCCTGCGGAATCGTTTCGCCTGCCTTGCGTTTCCAATAATAGATTTCTAAATAATTTTTAACCAAAATCTCCATATTATCTGGCGATACAGAGCCGGCGGTGATGTAAAATCCTTGGATAACCTGAGTGGCCGTCGAAAAAGGCTGAGAAATATTGTCCAATGTTTGAACATATTCCGCCTTGGTGGTCGTCCCCGGAACCATATTCGCTGCCGCGATTTTATATAAATGCTTTTGCGTCTCGCGTTTACTGATGATGAAGAGATCCTTACTTTGCTGATCAATCAACAAACATTCCATATCCCGCGACCCATCCGAAACGGTAAACGTGACCTTATTTACCTGGGTGATCGTATTCAAAATAGGCGTGCTCGCTGAAATAACGGGTTCTTTAAACCAATAAATGGCATAATTACTATACACTGCATTATTGTCGCCAAAATCCGCTACATAAATTGTGGCCGTTCCATCCGTTTCCTTCACCACGGCTATTTCCTCCCAATCTCGATTTTCTGCCCCCTGAATAATAAACTCATATTTACCCTTCCCGTAGCTGTCAAACAAAAAGATACGATTCTTGTCTTCTGAATCATTATGCGCCCACAAATACCCGCGATTTAATCGACTGGCGGCTAAGCCCGAGGCTTCGTCGACTTGTGCATTTTCTAACAAGCCGCGATCTTCCACATTTTGGTAAGTCGATTCGACGACCGGAGGTACCGGTGGCGTAGGTGTTGGCGCAGGTTTTTCACATGCCAAAAGCAAGAAAAAGAGACAAGCAAAAAATCCTAATTTAGACTGTCTCATTCGCAGTGTTTTGCTGAAGGGTAACTTTTATTTTTTTGATTCGTCGGGTATCGACGGATTGTACGCGAAACAAAAAGTGTTCAAAGGAAATTTCTTCGTTGGAATTCGGGATACGACCAAACAATTCAATCAATAAGCCACCCAATGTCTCACTTTCTCCTTTGGCTTTCTCAAAAAATGAGACATCGACATCGAACACGCGGCAAAAATCATTTAAAGAGGTTTTTGCCTCGAAGAGGTAATTGTGCTCATCTAATTTCTTATAATCCACTTCCTCATCATCAAACTCATCATTGATTTCACCAACAATCTCCTCGATGATATCCTCCATCGTCACCAAGCCTTCCGTCTCCCCATATTCATTGACCACAATCGCCATGTGAACGCGTTTTTCTTGGAAATCGTACAAAAGGTCATCGATTTTTTTATTTTCCGGCACGAAAAAAGGCTGATGCAACAAAGAAACCCAATCAAAATTTTCATCCTGATCCAGGTCTTTCAATAGGTCTTTGATGTATAATATGCCTTCGATTTTATCAATTGTCTCGCTATAAACCGGAATCCTGGAATAGCCATTCTTATTGATTTTATCCATTAATTCATGAAAATCCATCTCCGTATCCAAGGCCATAATATCCCTTCGCGCCCTCATGACCGATTTAACCGAGGTATTCCCAAAATTCAAGATCCCACGTAAAATATCTTTTTCGCGTTCCGAGGTATTTTCATCTGTCGTGATTTCCAAGGCCTGATTCAATTCATGGGTGGTCAGGGTATATGATTTTTTCTGAACCCTTTTTTCGATTAAGCCCGAAATACCTAATAAAACTTTCGAAAGTGGCATGAAAATAAACGTAAAGAACTCAATCAAAGGCGCTGAATAACGCGCAAAATTCAAATTATTTTGTTGGGCCCACACCTTTGGAATCAATTCCCCGAAAAAAGTAATGATAAAAGTTACCCCAAATAACAAAAACAAAGTCACGATTAGCGTCCCCACCGATTGCGGGCCCATAATCAATTCCGTGAGGTAATTCGCGAGGGTAATAAAGATGATATTGACGAAATTAATGGCGATGAGGAGGGTTGCGAGGAGCTGTTGAGGTTTATCCAACAAATGACTCACTGCTTTCTCAGATTTTCCATCACTTTCACGAAGACTAATTCTTTGTTCCGCATTTAAGGAAAAAAATGCCACTTCTGATCCTGCCAAAAGCGCGGACAAGAGCAATAAAGCCAACAAAATAACGGTGATAAGAAATAGCGTACTTAGGCTGACCGAAGGGTCAAGAATCATAACTAAGTTACTCGGATAGGGGTCGGCATCCATAATTTGTGTGCACTAATGAGCGCAAATTTACAAAAAAGGGAATAAGATTAGGCCAGATTCCCTTTTTTGTGAAAAAATTTAAAATGGAAGGTCGTCGCCTTCGGTCATTAAAGGAGGAAAGGCATTGGTTTTATTGGCCTCTGGATTTCCTAATGAAACCGGTTCTGGTTTAGGTCGCGACTCAGAAGCATCACCGCCAGGACGTTCATTACGCCCACCGATTAAATTCATCGATGTCGCACGAATCCGGTAGCCCCGCATGGTTACCCCTGATTTATCCTGCCATTCTTCGGAACGAATTTTGCCCTCGATATAGACTTGATTTCCTTTCTTCAAATATTGCTCGGCGATACTTGCTAAATTATCCCATAATTCGACGCGATGCCATTCGGTTTGCTCCACCCGTTGGCCATCTTTTCCCGTATACGCTTCGGAAGTGGCGATATTTATATTCGCTACTTTCACACCACTAGGCAAAGCTCTCACCTCTGGATCGCTGCCTAAATTACCCAATAAAATCACTTTGTTTACTCCTGCCATTATATGAATATTTATTTGTTAGGTAGACAATTTTCCTTGTCCATCCCAAAGGTACATAGTCGAAATTTAAAATAATTCTTGCAAAGATAAATTATCAGTTATCAGATTTAAAAGCAATACAGGTTTGCCTACATTTTTAAAGTCCTCCGGCTCAATCCATTGATATTCATCCATTTGAGGCATGTTAAAATGATCAGGAACTTGAATATGCCAAGCCTTTGAAATCAATTTCTGGTGACTTAATAAATGAGGAGCTGGGGCCTTTAAGGCAAAAGAATCTAGTTCAGAAAACCAGGCTTGAATGACTGGGTCTAGGGCCAACAAAGCCAAACTTTGCTCAAAATCAGCCAATTCTACAAGATAAAATTCCCATAAACCTGCCCAAATATCCTTTCCGGTGCGTTGGCGTACCAGAATTTTGCCCCGCTGTTCAAAAATAAAATAGGCCAAAAAGCGCTCTCGAACAGGTTTTTTCTTAGATTTCAGCGGTAGCAAAAGCGTGCGACCTGTCGCATGAGCCACACAGGAAGAAACCAGCGGACAGCTGGGGCATTGGGGAACTGGGCTACATTGTAAGGAGCCAAATTCCATGATGGCTTGGTTAAATGTGGCCGGTTGATCATTTGGAATAAGCTCTTGGGCCAATTCCGTAAAAATTTTCCGTGCCGAACTATGTAGAATATCCGTTTCAATCCCAAAATGCCGAGCTAAAATTCGGAATACATTTCCATCTACGACGGGGCTTGCTTCGTTAAAGGCAAAGGAGGCAATCGCCGCGGCCGTATAAGGGCCGATGCCCGGTAATGTAATTAAACCTGAATAGCTTTTGGGAAATTCCCCACCTGAGGCCACGACATGTTTAGCCGTTTTGTGCAGATTTCGTGCCCGACTGTAATAGCCCAAACCCTGCCAAAGCCTAAAAAGCGTGGCCTCTTCCGCCTCAGCGAGATCTTGCACGCGTGGAAAAGCGGCTAATAAGGTATGAAAATAGGGCAATCCTTGGGCGACGCGGGTTTGTTGGAGTACCACCTCAGACAACCAAATCACATAAGGATCCTTCGTATGTCGCCAAGGCAAATCTCGTGCATGCGTACGATACCAAGTTAAAAGCGTGGATGAAAAAGGATGAATCAAGCTAGCATTTGGATTAATTTCAAATATACTCAAATTATTCATGGAGAACGTTTGCCTCTGTTAAAGAAAAGCATTACTTTTGTGTCCCTTTTGAAAGAGAGAAATTTAATTTTGAATTTAAAGATTAATTACCGTGACTAAGGCAGATGTAATTGCTGAGATTTCCAGCAAAACAGGGATTGACAAAAAAGATGTTTCTGAAACGTTAGAAAATTTCTTCCAAGTAGTAAAAGATAATTTAGCAAATCAGGAAAATATTTACGTTCGTGGATTTGGTAGTTTTATCAACAAGAAACGTGCTAAAAAAATAGCTCGAAATATTTCAAAAAATACGTCCATTACGATTGACGAACATTATGTGCCAAGTTTTAAGCCGGCCAAAGTTTTCGTTGAACAAGTAAAAACCAGCACTGACCCTGCTAAGTAAGAATTAAAAACCTTCAAAAGGTCTTAAAAAAATGAATAAAACGCTTGCGCTTATTTTATTTGTTGGCCTAGGGTTAATCGCCCTCATTTTCCAATTACCTAAAGGGAACGTGAGTGCGAAAACAGAATCCTCCGTAGCCGGAGGGGCCAATCGAGACGCGAATGGTCAAAAAAATAAAATAGATACGGCAAAAACCGAGGAAATGCATGCGGCGCCTTTTACGAAAGCGCAAGAAAAACGTATTGCGGAACTGAAAGTGCAATTAAAGAGCGCTACGACAGAACTTAAGCAAATCGTTGCTTTAGAAAATCTGATGCGTGCTTTTATGGATTTGTCTAAGTATGATAGTTCGGCAGTGTATGCGGGTCAATTTTCCGATACACATCCGGCGACCATTCATATTTTACGAGCTGGACAGGCTTATTTTGAGGCACAAACTTATGCGATTGACGCTAAGAAAGGCCGAATGATGGGAGAAAAGGCACGTTTCTATTTTGAAAAAGCATTAGGCAAAGATCCGAATAACCTCTTGGTGAAAACGAATTTAGCCATGACCTACGTGGATACACCCACACCGATGAAGGGAATTACCCTCCTTCGAGAGGTTATCGAACAAGAGCCGACCTTTGTGCCTGCCTTGTTTAATTTAGGAATATTATCCATTAAATCGAATCAGTTTGGCAAAGGCCAAGAACGATTCACCCAAATATTGAAGCTGGAACCTAATAACCACAAAGCCGCGTTAAATCTCGGATTTTGTTTGGCCCAGTTAGATAAAAAAGTAGAGGCTCAAAAGGTGCTTACAAAGGTTTTAGCGAATAGCAAAGAGCCGGAAGAAACCAAAGCCGCAAAAGAATTGCTTGCTGAATTACAGAAGCATTAAATACGAAAAGAGGTTGAAAATCAATCTCTACCATTATTAACACATTAAACGCTAACAGGTATGCCTTGCGGAAAAAAAAGAAAACGTCATAAGATTTCAACTCACAAGAGAAAAAAACGTCTTCGTAAGAATCGTCACAAGAAGAAGTAATGCATAAATGACAATTTCTAAATGAAATTGTCATGTAGCGCACAAGAACAGGCATTTTATCCTTTGATAAATAGCCTGTTTTTGGCGTTAATTTTGCTGTATATTTTTAAAAGGGGATTCCCCCTTGTCTAACATTCTTCTCAAAAAAATTGTGAGCAATGAATTAATCATTAATTCTACGCCCAAAGGTGATAGAATAGCCCTTTTGCAAGACAAAAGGATTGTAGAATACCATATCGAACAGTCTGAGCCGAAATTCTCCGTGGGAGATATCTATTTAGGGACTGTTAAAAAATTAGTTTCAGGCTTAAACGCTGCATTCATCGACATCGGTTACGAAAAAGATGCCTTCTTGCATTATCACGATTTAGGCCCAAACCTAAACACCGTACAAAAATTCACCCGCGATGTGTTAACCAAAAAAGGGAAAAACATCCGGTTGGAACAATATAAATTAGAGGAGGAAATCGACAAACTGGGTAAGATCGAAAAGGCATTGACGAAGGGCCAACAAGTCCTCGTTCAAGTCGTCAAAGAACCTATTTCCACCAAAGGACCACGCCTGTCTTGTGATATTTCCATCGCTGGACGTTTCTTGGTCCTCGTGCCTTTCGCCAACGGCGTGAATATTTCCAAAAAAATCACTTCCCGCTCCGAACGTAATCGCCTACAAAAACTCATGTCGTCCATCAAACCGAAAAACTTCGGAGTGATCGTTCGTACCGTAGCCGAGGGTAAAGCCGTGGAAGAAATGGAGCGCGACTTACGCGATTCCATCTCGAAATGGGAGGAGGGAATGAAGAAATTAGTGGAAGCGAAATCGACCGATCGGATTATCGGTGAAATGAGCCGCGCGACTTCCATGCTGCGCGACTTATTAAATAAAGATTTCGACAATGTCATCGTAGACAGCCAAGAGCTTTATAATGAAGCCAAAGACTATGTCCACACCGTCGCTCCAGAAAAAGAAAAAATCGTAAAACTTCACACGGGGAAAACCAAGCTATTTGAACAAGTGGGTATCGAAAAGCAATTAAAAATGCTTTTTGGTCGTTCCGTTTCATTACCTGGTGGAGGATATCTGATCGTTGAACACACAGAAGCGCTACACGTCATCGATGTCAATTCAGGCAATAAATCGAATACCGAGGATGATCAAGAAGCAACTGCATTAAGTGTAAACCGTGAGGCGGCAAAGGAAATTGCGCGTCAATTACGTTTGCGTGATATGGGTGGAATTATTGTGATCGATTTCATCGACATGAAAAAAGCAGAAAATCGGAAATTAATTCAAGACATCATGCGTGATGAAATGAAAACCGAACGCTCGAAATTCACCATTTTGCCGTTGACGAAATTCGGTTTGATGCAGATTACGCGTCAACGGGTACGTCCAGAAATGAATGTCGCGACACATGAGTCATGTCCGAGTTGCGGCGGTTCTGGAACCATCACCGCGAGTATCGCGGTATCAGACATTGTTGTCCAGCATGTGGAGCATTTGATCACAAAACAAAACGAGAAAAAATTTACCCTTCTCGTGCATCCGTTTTTGAATGCCTATTTTACCAAAGGATTTCCTTCCATTCGGATGAACTGGTTTTTGAAATTTAAGACCTGGGTGAACATCATGGAAGACTCCTCATTTGGCATAACAGAATTTAAATTCTTAAACCAAAATGGAGATCAAATTGAAATTTCTTCTTAGAAAACTCATTTTAATTTTCTGCTTTCTACCATTGGCCTTCTCATCTCAAGGCCAATGGTGGAAAAAAACAGAGGAGGCTGAAAAAGAGCGTTCCAAAGGCATGTTATTGCTGACCTCCGAAGTGCAAATCGAGGCGACGTCCGCCATCAATCAAATGTATAATTTTAAATTCCCGGAAGCCGAACGCGAATTTAATTACCTCAAAGTCAAATACCCCAATCATCCCCTGCCTGATTTCCTTTTAGGCCTCATGCAATGGTGGCGAATCGTTCCTAATACGGGCAATGAAGTCTATGACGATCGTCTGATTGAATACATGGACAGCAGCATTGACAAAGCGGAGAAAATTTGGGACGAAAGCCAAAATCCGGAAGCCGCCTTTTTTATGGCAGCAGCTTATGGTTTTAAAGGGCGCTTGCATGCTGAACGAAAGAATTGGACACGGGCTACGCTTTCTGCCAAAAACTCGCTAAAATACCTTGAATTATCTCGAGAATTTGCGGATTTTAGTCCCGAGTTAATGTTCGGAGACGGTCTTTACAATTATTATTATCATTTCATCAAGCAAAATTTCCCTTTATTAAGGCCTGTGCTTTGGTTATTTCCTAAAGCCAATAAGCAGATGGGGATACAGCAATTAGAAAAAGTCAGTTATCAAGCTTTTTATACACGCACAGAAGCACGCTATTTCCTACTCCAAATCTATGGTATGGAAAATATGCCAGATAAGGCCTATGATTTAGCGAAATATACACACGAAAATTTTCCTGACAATCCATTTTTCCACCGTTATATGGCACGTTCGGCCTTTATGGTCGGGAAATTAGATGAGGCGATGAGCCTTTCGAAGGACATTTTAGCAAAAATAGCGGCGCATCAAGTAGGTTATGAAAGTACGTCTGGCCGATATGCGAGTTATATTTTGGGCTATTATCAATTATATGTTTTCAAAAATTTTGAAGAGGCGAAAACCCATTTTAACCAATGTTTAACTTTTTCTAAGGAAACGGATTCGATGGACTCCGGTTATTATTGGGCGTCTGTTTTAGGCTTAGCTCGGATTGCGTTTCAAGAAGGGAAATACGATGCGGCCGTGGATTATTGTAAGGAGGTGATGGACAAGGCGGATAGGAAATCGGCCCAACATACCGAAGCCAAAAAACTACTCTCTGAGGCCAAAAAAGCACGAAGAAAACGAAAATAAAATATTTAATAATTCCTTAATATATTTGCGCTTCCCAAGGATAAAATAGTTCGCATCTTTGAAGGATTTTTTAAAATTTATAAAGCACAAAAACCAATGTTTGGACTAGACCCCACCTTATTTTTCCTCCTATTTTTCTGCCTTTTTGCAGCATGTGCTTTTGAATTTGTGAACGGTTTTCACGATACGGCAAATGCAGTTGCCACGGTCATTTATACACATTCTTTGAAGCCGACCCAAGCCGTAGTTTGGTCTGGAACAATGAATTTTTTAGGTTTACTCACGGGTGGTGTGGGGGTTACGATGAGTATTATCGGATTACTCCCCACGGAATTGCTGATCGATTCCAATGTCTACCATTCGATGGCGATGGCCCTTGCTTTATTGCTCACAGCTATTATATGGAATTTAGGTACTTGGTATTTTGGTATTCCTGCGTCTAGTTCCCATACTTTAATTGGCTCCATTATTGGTATTGGTGTAGGCCATTCATTATTGCCAGAAAATGCAAATATGGGGACCTCGTCCATCAACTGGGATAAGGTCATTGAAATTAGTCAAGCACTTTTATTGTCCCCATTATTTGGATTTGCATTAGCTATTGTGTTGATGTATATTTTGAAAAAATCCATTAAAAACAAAGAGATTTTTAAAGAGCCTAAGAAGAATTCTCCGCCACCTTTGTGGATTCGCTCTATATTAATAACAACTTGTACCTTAGTTTCCTTTTTCCATGGAAGAAATGATGGTCAAAAGGGAATCGGGCTCGTGATGGTCATTTTGATCGCCTTTTTACCAGGTTATTTTGCAGTGAATACAACCTTAGATTTGCAAATGGTCAAGGAAAGCCTTACAACCGTTCAAAGCATCTCTGCAAAAATTGATACCATCCCTCTTTCAGAAAAGGAAAGAGAAAGTTTAAAGAAATTAAAACATGCATCGGATGATTTGTCAGTCATTTTAGTGCCTAGTTTAAATACAGACCAGTTAACAACAACCCAAAAATTTGATATTCGTAAAGCAGCCTTAGCCATCAATAAGAATTCTAAAAAATTGATTGAAAGTGAATCCGTTACACTTTCCGATGGTGATAAAAAAGCCATGAAAAAAGCTACCCAAGGAGATAAGGCTCCCTTTATTTCTTTTGGGGGATCTAGTTCAACAGGCATGGCCGGCGTAACAGATTTTGCACCTGCTTGGGTTATGTGGATGGTAGCACTTTCTTTGGGCTTGGGAACGATGATTGGCTGGAAACGAATCGTCATTACCATTGGTGAGAAAATCGGTAAGGATCATTTAACCTATGCGCAAGGTGCATCGGCTGAATTAATTGCTTCCATTACCATTGGTTTAGCTACAGCTTATAAATGGCCGGTTAGTACGACGCACGTGTTGAGTTCCGGAATTGCGGGTACGATGGTCGCTTCCCGAGGCATCAAAAATCTGCAAGGAGGTACGGTAAAAACTATTGTCATGGCCTGGATTTTAACACTACCGGTTACCATCATTTTATCAACAACCCTATTCGTTTTATTACGCTGGATTGTAGGATAATTCATCGACCAATTGCCTATCTTTGTGCTTTCATTTCCTTATGACGGCAGACATTGTAAAAAAATATTTTCCTAATCTTACAGAAAAGCAGCTTGAGCAATTTGAGCTGCTTTTCCCATTGTATAAGGAATGGAATGAAAAAATCAATGTCATCTCGAGAAAGGACATCGATAATATCATGCTGCACCACGTGTTGCACTCCCTTGCGATCGCGAAAATTGTCGACTTTAAACCGGGAACAGAAATCCTAGATGTAGGGACCGGTGGCGGCTTTCCCGGAATCCCCTTAGCTATTTTATTTCCAGAATGTCAATTTTTATTGGTCGATAGCACTGGCAAAAAAATCAAAGTTGTGGAGGAAATCGCCAAAGCCCTAGGCCTCCAAAATGTCCAGGCGAAGCATGCTCGAGCAGAGGATATTGATCAGGATTTTGAATTTGTGGTGAGTCGGGCCGTGACGCGTATTACACCCTTTTACTACTGGATCCATAAGAAAATCAGCCCCAATCATTTCCATCCATTGCGTAATGGAATATTGTATTTAAAAGGAGGCGATCTAAAAGAAGAACTAGAGGAATTTGGAAAGAAACATAAGCTGTATGATCTTTCAACGATTTTTGAAGAAGATTTTTTTGAAACAAAAAAAGTCCTTTACGTACCTATGTAAATGAAAAAGATTTCAGTCGCTTTATGTACCTATAATGGAGAACGGTTTTTGGAGCAGCAATTGGTTTCCATCAAAAACCAAAGTCTTCCTGTACATGAGCTTGTCATCTTCGACGATGGTTCCACAGACCGAACCTTTGAGATTATTGAGGATTTTCAAAAAACGGTTGATTTTAACGTTAAGCTTCATAAAAATTCCACAAATTTAGGAAGTAGCAAAAACTTTGAACAATGCGTCCAAGCCTGTTCAGGGGAGATTATTTTTCTTTGCGATCAGGATGACATTTGGAAAGCAGATAAGGTTGAAAAGCAAGTAGCCTATTTAGACTCCCATCCAGACCAGGATGCCGTATTTTCGAACGCGCTCATGATCGATCAAGCCGGAAATAGTAATGGCAAAACTAATTTCGAAAAAATAGAATTTACGGAAAGCCGACAAAAATTTTGGATTCAGGGAGGTGCCTTTGAGATTCTTAGCAAGGGTTATGTGGTGACAGGTGCCACCTTAGCCATCCGAAAAAAAATATGTGATTGGGTATTTCCTGTACCTATGATTATTCCTGAACTCATCCATGATGGATGGATTAGCCTGTATTTAGCCATGGACCAAAAAATCGGTTTTTTGACAGATATCCTCGTGGAATATCGAGAACATGAAAGCCAACAAGTTGGCCTCAAAGGAAATGGTCCCGTCATTACCCTAGAGGATCGATTTAAACGCGCACGAGAAGAAAAATTAAGCAGACTCGAGAAAAAGTACAAGGATAGTTTGGCACTTTTTAGCTATTTCAACCAACTGCCAAACATCAAACCGGACATTTTAAGTCAACTAAATCAACGCACGATTCATTATCGCATGCGGAGTTCTTTGCCATCAAATCGACTCAAACGTATATTTCCCATTTTGCGGAGTCTAAGCCAAGACTTTTATCGAATTCACGACGGGGGCAAATGGTGGAGGCCGCTTTTGGGTGATCTTTTTGAATAGTGTGCCGTTATCATGATCCTAAATTTTAAAGAGGGAAAAAATTCCCATTAAACAAAATCCCCAAATAAGCTTTCGCCTACATGGGGATTCATTGCCTTTTGGATGCTACGCTTGGGAGAAATACGATCCCCAATTTTGGCAAAAATTTATTTCTTAAAAATTCTTTTTCGCTAGATAATCACGACTGATTTTTAAGCTTTCGAAAGGATCTAGTTTACTTTGATCTTGCTCAACAAACCAATATTTTAAACCTGCAATTTTACGTGCGGCGAAGATCCGGTCGAAATTAATCGTTCCATTACCCACTTCTGTAAATATTCCTGAACCTGCTTCCATGTCTTTTACGTGCCATAAAGGGAAACGACCTGGATGTTTTTCAAAATACGCCACAGGATCCTGTCCCGCTTTCGCAAACCAATACAAATCAGATTCCATTTTAACCAGATCCGCAGATGTATTTTTTAGAATAAAATCATAGGGAATGAAATCCCCAGATTTTTGAAATTCAAAATCATGGTTATGATAGGCAAATTGAATTCCTGCTTTTTTTGATGCCATACCTGATTTCTCCAAAAGCGCAGGTAAAATTTCATAATGTTTGGTTGTCCGCTCATTAGACTGCAAATAGGAACACACCATAAATTCAGCCCCTAGCCAATGTAAGTCTTCAACGGCCTTATCCCATCCATCGGATAACGTTCCCTTCCCTTTCACTTCTAAGCCAGTCGTATGATGAGAACTAACCACCTTTAATCCCGTACGATCTAATATGGTTTTAAACTCCTTGGCCGTTTTACCAAAGAAGGTGCCATTATAGCCAAACAATTCCAATTGCTTATACCCAATGGCAGCCAATTTACTTAAAGATCCTTCAAGGTCCTTCGCCACGGCATCCCTAACTGTATATAATTGAACGGCCAAAGGCCCAATGTTAACAGATTTAGCCAATAAAGGGCTTGTGTATAAACCTGCAGCAGTCAAGGTCAGGCCTTGTAAAAATTTTCTTCTTTCCATTGTATTAAAATGATAAAAATAGGATGAGGACCTAAATTACCCTTTTTATCATAAAAAAGATAATTTTTTTCAAAGGGATTGAAACAATTCTCGTAAGGGACGAACGTTCCGTCGAGAAATGGAAATTAAATCGCCATTTACAAGCTTAATTGACTTTTGGGATTTAAAATCTATATGATCGATGGCTAGCCGATTAACTAATGCCGACTTCGATGGACGGATAAAATCGATCGTGCCAAACATCATGGCAAAATACTTTAAGGTCCGGCATGACAATAGTTTTCGACCATCTCGAGTGATTATATTCGAATAATTTCCTTCTCCGCGAATGAGGAGAATTTCAGAAATTGGTACGATGGTATGGCCTACTGTAATATGTTCATTCATATTTTAACAGATGAAAATTTTAGAACTTAACTCGAGCAAAAATAAATTTGCCTCTATTAACGTACCAAAAGTAGCCCATAAGTAAGGATAAAAATAAACGAAATAAGTTATTTGCGTTATTAACTAATTATGATAGACTAAACGTTTATTAAACGGATTAAAAATTTATAAAATAAATATGTTTAAACATATTTTCATCATCTAAATCGTCAATCTATTGATTAAGGGGAAGTGCGAAAAGCGTATTTGGGTATAATGTTCTTCGGTAGAAGAAAAAGTTTGTATACTTTTGTTCATATAAAAATTAACTATGGAAAAAAGAAGATTTGGAAGAACGAATTGGGAAGTGAGTGAGCTTGGATATGGCATGTGGGGATTGGCGGATTGGTCAGGTTCAGATCAAAACGAGGTGAGTAGATCATTAGAAATGTCCGTTGACTTAGGATGTAATTTTTTCGATACAGCTTGGGGCTATGGCGAAGGGAAAAGTGAACGAATATTAGGTGAGCTTCTAAAAAGACATGCAAATAAAAAATTATATGCGGCTACTAAGATCCCGCCTAAAAATTTCATTTGGCCTTCCAAGTCACATTTCCAATTAAAGGATTGTTTCCCGGCATCACATATCATTGAATACACGGAAATAAGTTTGAAAAATTTGGGTGTTGAGCAGATTGATCTCCAACAATTCCATGTTTGGGAAGATGCTTGGGCAGATCAAGACGAATGGAAAAATGCGATTGAGAAACTAACCAAAGAAGGAAAAGTAGCTCATTGGGGGGTTTCCGTTAACCGTTGGGAACCCAATAATTGTTTAAAGACAATTGAGACTGGCCTAATTTCATCCATGCAAGTGATCTATAACATATTCGATCAGAATCCGGAAGATGAATTATTCCCATTGTGTAAAAAAATGGATGTAGGTGTAATTGCCCGGGTACCTTTTGATGAGGGAAGTTTGACAGGTTTATTAACCTATGAAACTACATTTCCTGCGGATGACTGGCGGTCCACCTATTTTGTCCCTGAAAATTTAACATCCAGCGTAGATCACGCCGATGCATTAAAGCCAATGGTACCCGCAAATATGGATATGCCAGAAATGGCCTTGCGTTTTATTTTGTCTAATCCGGATGTGGGCACCATTATACCAGGCATGCGGAAAATTAAACATGTGCAGAATAACATAGGCACATCCGACGGCAAAGGACTTAGCAAAGAATTGTTAGATCAGTTAAAAGATCATCGTTGGGAACGTCAACCTACCGAGTGGTCCCAATAGTTTTGACATCGCTTTTTAAATTAAAAAATCCCCGGCAAGCCCCGGGGATTTTTTCATTATACGTAATCGCACTCATGACCGTACTATTATTCACAGAAAGAAAGTTTTAGCCCAAAAAATTTTATTGAATTGTCTTTGTTAACAATTTCTTAATAAACAAGGTAAAATGAATTATTAATTTAAAGGTTTAAATGAAATACATTTCGAATAATTGTGAGTGCCATGAGAATTAAACCTAGTTTAATCATATTGATATTGATTTTTACGATCCCATTGAAGGCACAAGAATTAGGGAGTTGGAATGTAATTGATGTTAGAAAAAATCCAGATAAGAAAATAAATTATCAACTAGAGGTTCAATTAAGATCTCTTAAATTTTATTCGAATTTCCATTACAATGAATTAAATTTTACGACAAATTATCGATATGACAACAATTTAGTCCTATCGGTTCTTTTAGGAAAACACAATACATATACAGAGGGAGGTGATTATTTAAAGCCCCTCATTACAGATGAATTTCGGCAGTCGATACAAGCAGCGACAACGCAAAAATTCGGGCCATTCGTATTAGATAACCGCTATAGATTAGAGCAGCGCTATTTTTTTACGACAGAGCGATTTAATTACCGAATGAGGTATCGGTTTGGCCTGCAAACCAATATCACCAAAAACGTAAAAGCTCAATTTTCAAATGAGTTTTTCTTAGCGATTGGAGGCACTAATTCTACATTTGAAAAGAATAGGTTTTTAATTGGGATTAGAAACATGATTAGTAAAAAGTATGAATTACAGATCAACTATTTAAACCAAATCGATAACCGAAAAAACGATGAGAGTGGAAGTAATTTTCTACAAGTCGTTCAAATCATAAACTTTTAAATTCCATTTACCTTTAAAAATATTATCCATTATATCTTTTTAAAAATACCTTATCACATCTAAACTAAAAACTAATGCACATTCATCCGCCACACAAATCTGGTTCTGATTTAAAAGAACATATGCTTCATTTTTTCATGCTTTTTATGGCTGTCGTTTTGGGAGCGCTCGCCGAAAATTTACGAGAGAATTACCTAGATAAAACCAAAGAAAAGGAATACTTAAGCTCGTTAGTCAGTGATTTGGGGCATGACGGGATTAATTTGTCAAAATGCATTAAAGCACGCTCGGAAAAAACACAAGTAGGAAATAAATTAATTTCACTATTAAGCCAAGATAAAATAACAAACGAAAAAGACATTTATTATTTTACTCGGTTAATGACGAAAGTAGAGACCTTTGAAGGGGTAGATGGCGCACTAAACCAGTTACAATTTTCTGATGGTTTCAGGCTAATAGAAAACAAAGAAATCATTAAAAAAATAAATGATTACTTATACATTCGAAAAAGTGTGTATGCACTCAATAAGACGGAAGAGGAAATTTTAATTCAATTTAGAATCGCTTCCTCAAAAGTCATAAAAGCCAGCATTTTCAGTCAAATGTTAAATGTGGAAAAAAATAAAAAATACAAATATTTCATCAAGCCTTTGGATAAAGACGAGGATTTGTTCTCTTATGATAAAACAAATTTAAACGATTTAGTCTATTGGACTTCGAGTGAAAACGGGAATCAATCGACGAATATGAATCAAATGACCCTTTTGAAAAAGAAAGGGGCTGAATTGATAGAAATAATTAAATCAGACTTAGAAGAATAATGTTTAACAAAAAAGAAACTTCCCATTTAATTCTAGTTGGAATATTTACTACCATCCTAATTGCGGGCATCGTATTTTCCTATAAAATCACCTTCGCCATTAAAGAAATGGCAACAGTGGTTTCTACTAATATGAAAAATACCATGGACCCAAAAGCTCCGGATCCAGGCAAGACAAAGCCTGAAACATTAACTATTCCGGAGAGTTCTAAAAAAGTAGTCATTGGTACCTATCTTGAGAGGATAGAAAACTTAGATATCAAAGAATCAAGCTGGAGCTATGAATTTTATTTATGGTTCAAGTGGAAACCCAATGAGGTGGACATGCTCGGGGTCAAAGACAATACGCATAAAAACGAATTGCCTTTCACTATCATAAATGGTGATATTTTAAAATGCGATGTCGTCGATCATTACACGGATCCAAAAAACAATGTAGAATACGTCCAGTATTTTGTCAAAGCAAAAAACACGCAGTTTTTTGATGTGTCCCTATATCCGATTGACAAACATGATTTAATTATACCGATCGAACATAAATGGCTAGACCGAACGCAAGTATATTTTGAGCCTGACACAATAGATTCAAAAGTTAGTTCTCGGGTAATGATTAATGGCTATGAGAAAAATCAAAATATTAAATTAATCGAAAAGTCGCATGCCTATAAATCGGCGAGGGGAAACCCAAAATTTGCTTCGGGGTATAAGATCGATTTTTCACAATATCGAATGGCGTTCAGTATTTATAAAGGGGGATTGTCCGTAATTTTAAAATTATTTTTAATCCTTTATGTCGCTGTATTTGTGACATTCATTGCGCCCTTTTCAGCAGACCCGAGCAGGTATACCGTTGGAGCCCTGTTTACCACGGCTGGCGCCAATTATATCCTAGCCTCCAAGCTTCCTGCCACAAACAATTATTCCTTAGCAGAAATTATTAATGCTTTTTGTGTCGTCGTCATTTTAACCATGATGGCGCTGTTAGCTATTTTGCCAGCAGTCATTTATAAAGACGGGGTAATCGATTCATTTGAAAAAAAGATGAACAAAATAATCAACTTCACCGTGTTCTCCTTTTTCCTCCTAATTAATACGATTCTTATTTACGTGTCGATTAACTTCTCCTAAGGCACAAATAAAAAGATGAATTAAAACAGCCAGCAATGGTCTATTTTAATTCATCTTTTTGTGGTTATTAAAATCCTTTTATAAAGGATTAAATTCTAAAAATACCTAACTTTTAACTTAAGCGATTATTTATTTTTTTAAGGAATCTGCTGCCGGCATTGGCTCAGATTTTAAGGAATCTGGAGCCGCACTAATTGTCGTCTTTTTAATCGTATTTTCTTGAGGAAAAATATCAACCTCCGGATGTTTGAAAAAGAAATACGAAGTAAAAATGATGAAAAGAATATTCAAAATCAGGAATATAATTGTTTTGTTATCTTCGATAAAACTAACTTCTTGATGTAAAACTTTGCCAGTATCCTGCGTGTTATCAGCGGCTAAATTAAGTTTTGCTTTGGAATCTTGAGAGGACTCGACCTTGCTTTCCATTTCTAGGCAATACTCCAACAAACGGTTGTATTCCTCTACTTTTTCTTGAACTACTTCTTTATTCCAAGTCTCCTCATTCTCATAAGTCCATTCAGAAAAATCCTTATTTGCATCTTTTTTACTGCTTTCTAATTTCATTATAAGTAATTTTTAAAAATTTAGGGAAAACTATTCAGTGGTTTAATCAAATAAAAGGGAAGAGATTAACAAGCCTACACCTTCTTGATTTTAGAAAACCAAGTTAGCAATTCCATTTAGGAGGTATATTAAGAAATTATTAAAAAAATCCTTTTGAATAAGATTTATTCACAAATTACTCCATCTTAAGAAATGAAAGAAAGTGACGCGCTAAGAATTCAGCGTATAGGTAGGAAGATAAAATTTTATTTATTAGTCATCCCAACAGCCTGATCAAAAAGTTCTTTTAATTGTGCCTCTTCACGGAATCCCGATGTCTTTTGGATGATTTTTCCATTTTGGAAAACCAAAAAACTTGGGATTTCGTCGATACCAAATTGTTGTAAAACCGCCTGATTCCCATCGGCTTCCACCTTTAAGACCTTAACACGTCCTGCAAAATCTCCGGCTAATTTGTCAACAGTCGGCATCATTTTAAGGCAAGGTGCGCACCATTTGGCATAAAAATCAACGACAACGGCCTTGCCATCCTTGGTTTCCTTTGCAAAAGCAGCTAAATCCCATGCCGCATCATGTGAAACAGCCGGAACACCTTCTAAAGGTTTTAACTTGGTCGTCCATTTTAAATAGCCTCCTTTTAATTCGGTCACTTGATATCCTTCCTTTTTTAATAGCTCTGCTGCCTGGGCCGAGCGGCCTCCGGACAAGCAATACACAAAAATGGGCTGGTCTTTTGGAAGCGTTTTGATTTGATTCGCGAAATCTGATGAACGAAAATCCATGTTCTTAGCCTTAGGTAAATGCCCACCACCAAATTCCCCCGTTGTGCGAACATCCAACAAAATTGCACCCGGCGTTTCATTCAATTTTTTCTCAAAAGGTTCTACCTCAAGAGTTTGTGAAAAAATGGTCAATGGAAGACAAAGGGCTAATAAAAGAAATAGTAATCGTTTCATAATCGGTTTATTCAGAGTTTTGCACGGAAATTATGTAAAAAATGCGTTATTTTGCGAGTCAATTTACACATTAATTGGTAATTCATTTATTCACAATAATTAATATACGATGAGTGCAATACAGTACGTTCATGCAAGACAAATTTTAGATTCCCGTGGGAATCCAACAATCGAAGTAGATATCAAGACCGAAGACGGTGCATTTGGAAGAGCCGCTGTTCCTTCAGGAGCATCTACGGGAATTCACGAGGCGGTTGAACTTCGTGACGACGACAAGTCGGTTTACGTAGGAAAAGGCGTGTTAAAAGCCGTGGAAAATGTAAACAGGGCGATTGCTGAGGAATTATGGGGCATGGAAGTCTCTGAGCAAAACATGATCGATAATATCATGATTGAATTAGACGGCACACCAAATAAAAGTAAACTAGGCGCCAATGCAATTTTAGGGGTTTCTTTGGCGGTTGCCAAAGCGGCTGCTCAAGAAGCTGGTCTTTCTTTATACCGCTACATCGGTGGTGTAAATGCGAATACATTGCCTGTGCCAATGATGAACATTCTGAATGGAGGTTCTCATGCAGACAACTCGATCGATTTCCAAGAATTCATGGTGATGCCAGCGAAAGCAGAATCTTTCTCGCAGGCATTGCGTATGGGAACGGAAGTTTTCCATGCCTTGAAAGGGGTGTTGAAGTCCAAAGGTTATTCGACCAACGTAGGCGATGAGGGTGGTTTTGCACCCAACATCAAATCAAACGAAGAGGCTATCGAAATCGTTTTACAATCCATCGAAAAAGCGGGTTACAAACCAGGCGAAGAAATTTTCATCGCCATGGATGCCGCCGCTTCTGAATTTTATGACGAAAAAACAGGTTTATATACGTTCAAAAAATCAGACGGAAAGCAATTGAATTCCATGGAAATGGCCGCTTATTGGAAAACATGGGCAGACAAATATCCAATCATCTCGATTGAAGATGGTATGGCTGAGGACGATTGGGCAGGTTGGGCTGAACAAACAAAATTAATTGGTTCAAAATGCCAATTAGTTGGTGACGATTTATTCGTTACAAACGTAAAACGTTTGCAACAAGGTATCGAAAAAGGAGTAGCCAATGCGGTATTAGTTAAAGTAAACCAAATCGGATCTCTTACAGAAACCATCGATACGGTGAATTTAGCGAAACGCAATTCCTACAAAAACATCATGTCACATCGTTCTGGTGAGACAGAAGATGCAACCATCGCCGATTTAGCCGTTGCCTTAAACACAGGCCAAATCAAAACAGGTTCTGCGTCACGTTCTGACCGGATGGCGAAATATAATCAATTACTTCGTATTGAAGAAGAATTGGGCGCTAATGCTTATTTTCCAGGTTTAAACTTCTAAATTTTAGAAATGGACCTGCTGAAAAGGCTTTTTTGGGGGAAATATCGCTTTTATGCCATATCCACGGGCGCAATGCTCGTATGGATGTTCTTTTTAGATACGAATGACCTCACGGTCCAGTATCGCTTATGGAACGAATTAAGCAATATGAAATCTGAAAAAGCCTTTTACCAACAAAAAATCAAGGAACTGGAAAAAGAACGGCGAATGGTTGTGGGAAACCCCGCTTTGTTGGAAAAATATGCTAGAGAAAAGTATTTAATGAAAAAACCCAAGGAAGATATTTTTGTCATCGTGGATGAAAATAATCAACCGATTGAACATTAAAAAAAAGCCCTTCTACATCAGAAGGGCTTTTTTTATATCTTAATATCCTTGCTCGAAATAGTAGATTTCTCTGCTGGATTTCCTTTCCAAATGGACCAGGGATCTGTTTTTTGGCGGGTGACATTCGCCCCCATGGCTACCAAAGTTCCCTCTCCAATCGTAGACTTATCACGAATCGTCGCATTCACCCCGAAAAAGCAATAATCTCCCACAATACAGCGGCCAGACAGCACAACATGGGAGGTAAAAAAGACATGATTTCCAATCGTCCCATGATGACCAATGTGATTTCCAGACCAAAGTACACAATCATCCCCTATCGTCACATAAGGCTGAATGGTATTATCTTCTAAAATAAAACAATTTTGACCGATTTTATCTGTTAAAACCGTCGCTCGAGAACTGATATATGAAATATAGGAATAGCCCTTGTCGAGTCCCTGTTGGAACACCCTCGCACGAACCTGATTCATGTTCTTTTCTGTCAAAGGAGCGAAAAAATGATATTCAGAAGGAGGATAAACTTTTTCTACTGTCTCAAAAGGAACGACGGGTAAACCATGAAACGTGGCTTCCTCAATAAATTCTGCCTCCACAGTAAAAGCAACCACCTCATGCGGACTATCCGTTTGCAAATAGTATAGTGCTAATTCTGCGGTAAGTGTATTCCCAAAAACGACGACTTTGGCCATAATGTCAAATATTAAAACAAGGAAAGTCCTGTCATTTCTTTCGGTTGGGCTACTCCCATCAATTTAAGAATCGTAGGAGACACATCGCCTAATTTTCCGTTGTTTAAATTAGGGTGAAAATCTTGATCTACCAAAATACAAGGAACCAAATTCGTTGAATGCGCCGTATTGGGAGAGCCGTCCTCGTTAATCATGACATCCGCATTTCCATGGTCCGCAATAATAATAAAAGAATATCCATGCGCTAAACCCACCTTTACAACCGCTTCCGCACAAGCATCTACCGTTTCCACGGCTTTAACTACTGCTTCAAAAACGCCTGTATGACCCACCATATCTGGATTTGCAAAATTCAAACACACAAAATCTACCTCTTCTTTTTCCAATTCCGGAATCAACGCATCTCGTAAATCCGCCGCTGACATCTCCGGTTGTAAATCATAGGTAGCCACCTTGGGCGAATTACGCATGAGATTGGTTTGGCCGATAAATGGCTGTTCCCGACCTCCCGAGAAGAAAAAAGTAACATGTGGATATTTTTCCGTCTCCGCGATGCGAATTTGTTTTTTCCCGGCCCCTTCCAACACCTCGCCCATCGTCATCGGCAAATTGGAATCATTAAAAATCACATGTACCCCCACAAATTCCTTATCATATTCCGTCATGGTCAAATAGTACAAATTCAATTTGTGCATATTCTCTTCATGAAAATCCTTTTGCGTTAAGGCCTGTGTGATTTCCCGGCCACGGTCCGTTCTAAAATTAAAACAAATCACCACATCGCCTTCCGTGATGGAGCCAACTGGCACCCCAGCAGCATCTGTCACAATAATCGGTTTAATGAATTCGTCTGTCACACCTACATCATAACTAGCTTGAATTGAGGCCAATACATCCTGAGTAGGTGTACCTTCTCCATCCACCATGGCGTGATAGGCAAGCGCTACGCGTTCCCAACGGTTATCCCGGTCCATCGCAAAATAACGACCTGTTACCGAAGCGATTTGGGTGCTGGTTTTAAGGGTATGTTGGTATAAATCCGTCATAAAACCCATGCCAGATTTAGGATCTGTATCCCGACCATCCGTAAAGGCATGCACAAAAACATCTTTTAAGCCCGCTTCTGAGGCAGAAGTCAATAACGATTTCAGGTGTTCGATGTGCGCATGAACGCCCCCATCTGAAACTAGGCCGATAAAATGAACTGATTTGTGATTGTTTTTCGCATAGTCAAAAGCCTTAGCTAATTCAGGTTCATGCCCCAAGGTGTTTTCCTGAACGGCCTTATTGATTCGAACGAGGTTTTGATAAACGACCCGGCCGGCGCCTAAGTTCATGTGCCCGACTTCAGAATTTCCCATTTGACCTTCTGGAAGACCTACTGCTAAGCCTGAGGCTTCTAATTTGGAATGGGGATATGCCTTATAAAGGGAATCGATGAAGGGAGTTTTAGCTGCGTCAATCGCTGAAACCTTTGGATTGGTGGCGATTCCCCAGCCATCTAATATCATTAAAACTACTTTCTTTTTCACGTGAATTACATTTAATATCTTGTAAAATTAACCAAAATACGGGTAAAATTCTATTCGCGAAGGTTCATTTGTTTCGCCAAGGCCCGTATATCCAAGACCTCCACATGAACTGAATCGGTCCCAAATACCGAGGCCTCAATCATCGCCAATCCCAATTCTCTCAAAGTAGAAAAAGCGCGGGGAGCAAGCCGCTGAAGTACTGGATACATCCAATCAATATAGGCATAATAGGGCAGTGTATGATGAAGACCTTTCGTTGGACTTAAATAACCAGGCCGAAAAGCATATACCTCTTTAAAGCCTAATTTCCTTAGATCATTTTCTGTTTTGCCCTTCACGCGTGCCCACATGATCCGGCCCTTTTCGGTGGAGTCCGTCCCCGTTCCAGAAATATAGGAAAAAGTCATATCCGGATTTGCGTCCGCTAACACATGCGCGAAACCTAGGGTTAGGTCATAGGTCAAATGTTTGAATTCTGATTCCGATTTACCAATCGACGAAACCCCCAAACAAAATAAACAGGCATCATAGCCTTTAACGACCTCGGCTAATTCGGCAGGTTGGAAAAAATCAGCTAATAGATATTCTTTTAATTTTGGGTGGTTTTTGCCGGTGGAAGTACGGGAAATTGTCAAAACCTCGCTGATAAAAGGGGATTCTAAGGCTTCTTGCATGACCCCTTCGCCCACCATTCCTGTTACTCCGGTAATAATTACTTTGATTTTTGGTTTTTCCATTGTAGAATTGAATAAAATGTAAACAAAATTCTCTATTTCATGACGACTCGACGAAATTTCATTCAAAAATCCGGCCTAATCGCCGTCACTGCGTCCCTAGGGACTTCACCAGCCACAACGCCTATGACTTTCATTCACCACGTTTTATTTTGGGCCAAAAACCCAGGCAATGAAGCCGAAAAAACCCAATTATTTAAGGCCTTAAAGTCCTTGGGCACGCTACCGATGATCCAATCGGCCCACGTGGGGAAACCTATTGTGACCGATTTTGATAAACCTGTCACAGAGGCAAGTTATAGTTTTTCGGTGGTTTTGGTTTTTGACAGCGCCGTAAAAGAAAAGGAATATTTGTACCATCCTTTGCATAAAAAGTTCATCGATGACAACAAGCATTTGTGGGGAAAGGTTCAAGTAATCGATTCCGAAATGATTTAATTTCGAAGGCCAAATGTGCTCAACTCATTTGGCCTTATTTTTACCCAACCAAAACATCCCAAACCCAGAAAAAATCAGCAAAAACAAGCTGGCGAAATCTTGCCATTGGGCGGATGCCGGGTTTTGGTAAAGGCCTTGAATCGTCTTCGCTTGCATACCTGTCCATAGCGCGAGCAAGGTGCGAGGCAGCATGCCTAAGGTTCCCGCCAAAAAGAATTGTTTTACATGTACGCCTAAAAAGGCCATCAGTGCATTGGTAATTGCGAAGGGAAAAACTGGGGATAATCTTGTCAAAAACACCCAAGAAAACGAATTGGCCTTCACATTTTCTAGAAAATGGTCCAAGGGAAATTTCGCCCTCAATAGCGCGATAATGGCTTCCCCCTTCAGTTTTTTGGCTAAAAAATACCCTAACAGCGAAGCGAAACTATAGGCAATAATCAGCGGCAAAATTCCTTGAAAGCCGAAAACATATCCGGTAAATAAGGCAAAAAAGGTAGTCGGACTTAAGGCTAGGCCCATGATGAAAACGGCGGCAATCCAAAAAATCACTTGATCCCAAAAGCTTAAGTTTTGAAAAAACTCAGGATTTGACAGCGCAAAATAGCCTAAGACGGAGCTAGAAATCAGAGGCAAAAAGCCCATCCAAATCAGGTATAAGGATTCTTTAAGGAGGTTACGCGAAAGCTTCATAAGCAGGTCTTGGACTGCAAAGATACATCTGTTTTCATAATACAAGCCCTTTTGCCTACCTTTGTAGCCGAATGAAAATTGCCATTATTAAATACAATGCGGGAAATGTGGCTTCGGTCATGTATGCGCTTGATCGGATCGGGATGAAATATTCTTGGACGGATGAGGAGGAGGAAATCCGCTCGGCAGATAAAGTTATTTTTCCGGGCGTGGGTGAGGCGAGTACGGCCATGGCCTATTTACGGGAAAAGCAATTAGATCGATTGATCCCTACGTTAAAACAACCCGTTTTAGCCACCTGCATCGGGATGCAATTATTATGCAAACATTCGGAAGAAAATGACACGACCTGCATGGGCGTGTTCGATGTCGAGATTAAACGCTTTCAATCGACTGAATTAAAGATACCTCATGTGGGTTGGAATTCGATCGAAGCGCAGGGGGAAAATAAGCTGATGAAAGGCCTTTCGGCTTCAGAATATGTCTATTTTGTTCACTCCTATTATGCGCCTGTGAATCCGTATACGACGGCGATATGTGACTATGTCCAACCTTTTTCGGCCATGTTGCAAAAAGACAATTTTTACGCTGCGCAATTCCACGCGGAAATCAGCGGGTTGGCAGGCCAAAACATCATCGAGAATTTTTTAGCTTTATAATCTATGTTCCAATTAATCCCCGCCATCGACATCATTAACGGCCAATGCGTTCGCTTGACCCAGGGGGATTATGCGCAAAAAAAGGTATATTCCTCTGACCCATTGGAAGTCGCCAAAGCTTTCGAAGGCGCAGGAATTCAGCGATTACATGTAGTGGATTTGGATGGGGCAAAAGCCAAAACAATTATCAATGCCGCGGTATTAGAGCGGATTGCGAAGGGAACGAATTTACATATCGATTTTGGCGGCGGCGTGCAATCCGACGAGATGGTGGATCTCGCCTTTTCCGCCGGTGCGGCACAAATTACGGCGGGAAGCATCGCGGTGCGAAATCCGGAATTAGTGAAAGCTTGGTTTGCGAAATATGGTGCGGATCGGATTATTTTGGGGGCGGATGCACAGCATGAGCAAATTGCCGTAGCGGGGTGGCAGGAAAATTCCGAAATCTCGATTTACGATTTTTTGGCCGATTACGAAAAAGCGGGAGCGCGCTATGTCATTTCCACGGATGTGGCGAAGGATGGATTATTGCAAGGTCCTAGTTTCCCCCTATATGAAAAAATTCAGACGAAGACTCCATCCTTGCACGTGATTGCGAGTGGTGGCGTGGCGAGTTTACAAGATTTAGAGGACCTGCGGGCGATGAAATTATTTGGTGTGATCGTAGGGAAAGCCTTTTATGAGGGGCGAATTAGTTTAGAGGAATTAGCCACATTTGCAAAGGAATCCGCATGTTAACGAAACGAATTATTCCTTGTTTGGATATTAAAGAAGGTCGGACTGTGAAGGGGACGAACTTTGTGGATTTACGTGATGCAGGTGATCCGGTGGAATTGGGGGCTTTGTATGCAAAGGAAGGCGCGGATGAATTAGTTTTTTTAGATATAACGGCTACGGTTGATAATCGAAAAACATTGGTGAATTTGGTTCGTGAGGTGGCTCGACATGTGAATATTCCGTTTACGGTGGGGGGCGGCATCAGTTCGATTGAGGATGTTTCGGCCTTATTACATGCGGGAGCGGATAAGGTGTCGATTAATTCATCGGCGGTGCGTCGACCGGAATTAATTGATGAATTGGCATTACAATTTGGCTCCCAATGCATCATCGTGGCGATCGATACGCGGCAGGTAAATGGCCTTGATTGGGTGCATACGCATGGGGGACGGCGGATTACGGAAATTAAAACCATTCCTTGGGCCAAAGAAGTGGAATCGCGCGGTGCGGGGGAAATATTATTAACCTCGATGGACACGGATGGGACGAAAGCGGGCTTTGCGAATGTGCTTACGGCGAAAATTTCGAGTCATTCGAGTATCCCGATTATTGCTTCGGGTGGCGCGGGATCGATGGAGCATTTCTACGAAGTGTTCACGAAGGGAAAGGCAGATGCCGGTTTGGCAGCGAGTATTTTTCACTTTAAAGAAATTGAAATATTGGCATTAAAGAATTATTTGGCCAATAAAGGAATTCCGATGCGGATTTAATACCTTCAACTTTATTTTTACCTCATGAGTCAAACGATTGATTTTTCCAAAGGCCTCATTCCGGCCATTATTCAAGATGCTGCTACATTGCAGGTGTTGATGTTAGGCTATATGAACCAAGAGGCCTATGAAAAAACCTTGGCTGAAAAGCGGGTGACTTTTTTTTCCCGGTCTAAAAATCGGCTGTGGACAAAAGGGGAAACGTCTGAAAATTACTTAGATGTGGTTCGTGTGCAAATCGATTGTGACCAGGACACGATTTTAATTCAGGTAAATCCACAGGGGCCGACATGCCATACGGGGGCTGATACTTGTTTTGGGAATGCGAATGTGGATAATGCGGCTTGGTTGGATTACCTAAAACATGTCATTCGCTCCCGCAAAAATGAATCCGCAGAAAGTTCGTATACGGCTTCTTTGTTTCAAAAAGGAACGCATAAAGTGGCGCAAAAAGTGGGGGAAGAGGCGGTTGAATTAGTGATAGAGGCCCTGATGAACAATGATGAATTGTTTAAAGGCGAGGCGGCGGATTTGCTATTTCACTTATTGGTTTTATTGGAGGACCGAGGGATTGGATTGGAGGAGGTCGTTGGATTATTACAAAAAAGACATCAAAAATAAGCTATGATCGGATTTGTTATTCGCTATGTGGTGATCGCGGTGGTGGTCATGCTTATCCCGAAATACGTGAAAGGTATCACGGTGGATGGCTATTTAGTTGCCCTCTATGTGGCCTTAGCCATGGGATTTTTGAATTCCTTTGTGAAGCCTATTTTGAAAATTATCAGTTTCCCGATCACTTTTTTGACCTTGGGTTTATTTTCCTTGGTGATTAATGTGGGTTTGGTGTATTTGGTCGAGGCCTATATAGATGGCTTTCATGTTAACGGATTTGTAGCGCCCTTGATTTTTAGTTTTATTGTGGGGATGACCAACAGTTTGGTCGGGATGTTCACCAAATAAAATCCGTTTTCAATCTGGAATACCGTTTTGAAAGGTTATTTCGGTCACTAAACCGATCGCGCTAAAACGAAAAGCCATGGTTTTGGCTGAGGAGGGTGTTTTAATGTCAGCGCAATGTGTGCCGGATTCGAGGTAATAAATGTAATATTCTTGATTTCGGTCGGCTAATTGTTGGACATCCGGCTTCCCTAAAAAGGCTTCCACGTCATTTGAACTTACGCCTTTCCAGGTCATTTTATGAGTTTTCAACCAGCCAATTTGGGCTTTTCGGGTATTTTGACAAGCGCCGCGGTCTAATTTAAAGGGTGCTGGGTCAAAACCGGCTAAATCAGGTTGATGGGTGCAAGATGTTCCCAAAAAGGCAAGGCAAAAAAAGAGTACAAGGTTTTTCATCGCGTCGAATACGTCACAAAAGTAAGGAATTGTGCGTAAATTGGGGCATAAATACTGATTCGTGCATATATTAATCTGTCCAGATAAATTTAGGGGTTCTTTAACGGCTCAGGAGGCATGTGATGCCTTGGAACGGGGTATTAAAAGGAGGAGACCTAAAAGTACGATTCAAAAATTGCCTTTGGCGGATGGTGGAGAGGGGACTTTGGAGGTGATCCAACAAGCACATGGGGGCACTTGGGTTTCGGTAAAGGTTCAGGATCCGTTATTTCGGGCGATTGCGGCGGACTATTTATGGTTGGCCGATCAAAAAATGGCCTACATCGAAATGTCGCGAGCATCTGGTTTGATGCTTTTAGATGCCAAGGAGCGAAATCCAAGCCTGACTAGTTCCATTGGGACCGGAGAATTGATCCTAGCGGCCATGGAAAAAGGGGCGGAAAAAATTGTGTTGACCCTAGGAGGTTCGGCCACGAATGATGCGGGTATCGGAATGGCTCAGGCGCTCGGCTATCGATTTTTGGATGCTGCAGGAAAGGAATTACAGCCCATCGGAAAGGAATTGGGTAATTTGGCCCAAATACTTCCTAGTCCTATGGCGGAAAAATTAAAATCGATCGAGTTTTTTGTCATCACTGATGTACAAAATCCCCTAGCTGGCGAATCCGGTGCGGCCCATATTTTTGCGAAACAAAAAGGAGCTACAGCCGCTTTGATTAAACAATTAGACAAAGGTCTAACTAATATTGGAAAGTTAATGGATGGTTTAGCCGGCATAGCTATTTCTGAGCAAGCTGGTGCGGGAGCAGCGGGTGGTCTTGGGGCGGGGGCGGTGTATTTTTTGGGTGCCAAGATGTCCTTAGGTGCGGAATGGGTATTGGATAAATTACACATTGACCGTGCGATACGCAAGGCTGATTATGTGATCACGGGCGAAGGGAAAGTGGATGGGCAAAGTTGGGGCGGCAAATTAATTTCTCAGGTGCTTCAGCGGGCCGACAAACAATTCAAACAAACCCTCATCGTCTGTGGGGCTTTTGAGGAAGCGGAAAAAATACCTGTGTTTTTTGATGCGAACGATGTGTTTTCCGTGATGTCAAAAGCGGAAAATGTGAAAGACGCCATGGAAAATGCCGGTAGCTATTTGGAAAAAATCGGAGAAGAAATAGCGCTTAAATATCTATAGGGCGGCGAGTCGCTGGGCGGCTTCGCTGAGCATTTCGTCAGATTTCGCGAAACAAAAACGTAAAATTTTATCCGTAGGCGCAGTTTCGTAGAAAACGGAAATGGGAATGGAGGCGACTTTAATTTCGCGCGTAAGTCGGTCCGCCAAATCCACATCTGCTTCATCACTAATGGCAGCATAATCCAAACATTGGAAAAAACTACCCTGAGAAGGGAGAATTTTCCAGCGGGAATTTTGGAAAAACCCAACGAACAAATCCCGCTTTTTTTGGTAAAAATCACTTAATTCTAGGTAATGCTTGGGGATTTTGATGAAATCCGCAAGGGCATGTTGTAAGGGTGTAACCGTGGAAAAAGTAACCCATTGGTGTAATTTCCTAAATTCAGCCGTTAAATAGGCCGGGGCAAGGCAGTAGCCGATTTTCCAACCGGTAACATGATACGTTTTCCCAAAGGAGCCGCAAACAAAACTGCGTTTCCGCAATTCCGGATGAAGCAGAACCGAGGCATGCGATTTTCCGTCAAAAACGATATGTTCATATACTTCATCGGAAATCAGCAAAATCTGAGTACCCTTTAAAATGTCCGCTAAAGCGTCCAAATCAGCTTGCGACCAAACAGCACCTGTGGGATTATGGGGTGAATTCACCATAATGGCACGGGTTTTGGGGTTAATTTTTTGGGCTAATATAGACCAATCGATCTGAAAACCTGCTTGTGCAGAAAGCGCGATATGTACTGGAATACCACCGGCGAGGCGAACCATGGGGTCATAGGCATCGTATGACGGATCAAACATAATCACCTCATCCCCTGGCGAGACGCAGCAATGCACCGCAGCAAAAAGAGCCTCGGTCGCACCAGAAACGACGGTGATTTCGGTGGCGGGATTTAAATCGATGCCATAAAAGGACGCTGTTTTTTGGGCGATACTTTGGCGGAGGGCAGGAATCCCGGCCATGGGGGCATACTGGTTGTGTCCTTTGCTATAAAATTGAACGAGTGCCTGAAGTTCCTCCGAACAGTCAAAACTGGGAAAGCCTTGGGAAAGATTGAGAGCCCCTTCGTCCAAAGCCATTTGGGACATTTTGGTAAAAATCGTTGTTTGAACGTGCGGTTGCTTGGAAGGGAAATGAATCATTATTTGGTTGTTAACATCGCTTGGCCATCGTACCAAACTTGTTCTACTTTTAAATCATCCGAAAGATGAACAAAACATGCCTTTTTTCCAAGGCCGATGGAGCCTATTTCATGGCTTCGATTCACCACCTCAGCAGGATAAAGGGTGGCCATGCGGAGTGCTTCGTCGAGGGGTATGCCAGCCTGATTCACGCAATTTTGAATGGCCTGAATCATCGTAAGTGCGGAGCCTGACAAAGTCCCCTGGTCGTTCGTAAATCGATCGCCTTTTTTTGAGAAAAAATAGGGGCCAGATTCATCGTGGGTGACGGCATCTGTGATTAAAAAGAGTTTTGGGCCTTTGAGTTTTTTGGCTAATCGCACCGAATCAAAATCACAATGCTGCCCGTCGACGATAATGCTCGTCCAGGCATCTGACATAAAACTAGCTCCAACGATCCCCAGCGCCCGGCTTTGCCACTGAGACATCGCATTAAACAAATGGGTAATTCTAGGAATCCCCGCGTCTATGGCCGATTTTGTTTCTTCAAAACTCGCTTCCGAATGCCCGATCGAAAGCATCAAAGGGCTATGAATCATTCGGTCCAATTCATGCTCCGAAAACATTTCGGGCGCAATCGTCATATAGGTAGGAAGGCCTTGGGTTTGATTGATAATCTCTTCGATAAATCCAAGCTTGGGTGCTTGGACAAAAGCCTCCTGATGTGCACCTCGGCGAATCGGATTAAAAAATGGGCCTTCTAAATGCAAGCCGATTAATCCATTTCCTTGATAATTTTTACTTGCCTCTATGGCGCGCCACATGTTTACTTTAGGCGAACAATTGAGCGTGATTTGAAAATGGGTCGTCCCAGTTTTTATGTGTTCGTCAAAGGTGGCTTGAATAGCCTGCGTGGTTTGCTGGTTCGAAAACAACAATCCTCCGCCTCCATAAACTTGTAAGTCGATGAAGCCCGCACACAAAAAACCATTTTGCTCCCCGCCCTCTCCGGTTTCCATGGCAGCAATTTTTCCATTTTCGAAGGAAATAGCCTGATTATTTAACCATTCGGTTCCAGTAAAGACTTTTTTAAATATCAGTTTTTTCATCGTCAAAATGGATTTTCTCCTTTACCTTTGCCAAACCGGCAAGGATTGGCAAAGGTAAGGCGGAGCCAAAAATAGCGTATTAATACCCCGCCGCCTGGCCGTCTTTACGGGATTCGGTGGCACCGAAATATACTTTTCGAACGGGGTCCCAACGAATGCACTGGTAACCACCATACACCCCCGCGCTATAGCCCACTTGATGCCCTTTTTGCAATAATTCCCGAATCACTTCATACGAATACCCACTTTCGAGCGTAATCATCCCGCCAGTCGCCTCCATCAATTCCCCCGTCGGCTCAGAAGAACCCTCATGATTAATCCGAGGAAAATCCCCCGCCTCCTGCACATTCATTCCAAAATCCACCACATTCATCACAATTTGCACATGACCCATCGGCTGATAACCTCCACCCATCACGCCAAAACTCATAATCGGCTCGCCATCTTTCGTCATAAATGCCGGAATAATCGTGTGAAAAGGCCGCTTACCCGGCGCATAGGTATTGTTTTCACCCTCTTTCAAACTATACAATTCCCCCCGATCCTGAAACATAAATCCCAAACCATCCGGCATCATCCCCGAACCAAAACCCCGGTAATTGCTTTGAATCAAGGAAACCATATTCCCATCCTTATCCGCCACCGTCATATAAATCGTATCCCCATCTTTTAAAGCCGGATTCCCTGCATCAAAATGCCTCGACGCACGCGCCGGATTAATCAATTTCCGCCGCTCCGCCGCATACTCCTCCGAAATCAAACTTTTCACAGGAATTTTGGCAAAATCCATATCTGCATAATACTTAGCCCGATCCTCAAAAACCAATTTTTTGGCCTCCGTAAACAAATGAACGTGCTCCGCACTACCTAGTTTGATTTTGGAAAAATCATAGCCCTCCAAAATATTCAACATCTGCAAAGCCGCAATCCCCTGTCCATTTGGCGGCAATTCCCACACATCATAACCCCGATAATTCACGGAAACCGGATCAATCCATGTCGACGTATGTGTCGCCAAATCCTCATAACTCAAAAATCCTCCATTCTTCTTCATAAACGCATCCATCGTCCGCGCCATATCCCCCTTATAAAAGACATCCCGGCCTTCTTTGCCTATACGCTCCAGCGTATTCGCTAAATTCGGATTTTTGAACACATCACCCTCCGCCGGAACTTTGCCCGACGGATAATAATGCTTCGCCACATTCGGAAATTTCCCATAATTCGCCGGAACCCGCGCTAAAGCCGAAGCCAATTCCTCATGTACCGGAAAACCATTTCGCGCATAGGAAACCGCCTTCTCCAAGACTTTGCCCATCGGCATCGTTCCGAATTTTTTACTCAGCTCGAACCACGCATCGACACATCCCGGCACACTAATCGGCAAAGGCCCCGTCGACGGGATATGCGTCAAACCACGCTTCTTAAACTCCGCCAAAGTCAAGGATTTCGGCGAACGACCCGAGCCATTGATTCCATATAATTTCTTCGTTTTGGCATCCCAAACAATCGCATATAAATCACCCCCAATCCCATTCACATGCGGTTCCACCACGCCTTCCATGGCATTAGCAGCAATCGCGGCATCAATCGCATTTCCTCCTGCCTTCAATACATCCAAAGCGACCTGGGTCGATAAAGGATGAGACGTCGCCGCCATCCCATGCTGCGCAATCACCTGCGAACGCGTCGCCCATAATTTTCCATACGGTCTATCTTGACCAAAAACTGCCAGAGGCAATAACAAACCAATAAGTAAATATTTTTTCATGTTGATAAATTTTAAATCCCCCTAAGTTAATTTATTTTAATTAGCTTTTTAGCCTGAAAAACAAAAATCCCGAGGAACAAATCCTCGGGATTTCACATTCTAAACCCCAAAAAAACTAAATTGTTTGTTTGCTTAATTTTTGTTTGATCCGCTCCGAAATGTAGTACATACACGGCACAATCACGAGGGTTAAAATCGTCGAGAACGTTAATCCAAAAATAATCGTCCAAGCCAAAATTCCCCAGAATACCGCCGAGTCCGAACCGATGAAAATATGCGGATCTAACTCCGTAAACATCCCCACAAAATCAATACTCAAACCCAAGGCCAATGGAATCAATCCCAATACCGCCGCCGACGCCGTCAATAATACCGGCGTCAACCGAATTCCACCCCCTTCTATTATCGCTTCCTTCAAATCATAGCCCCGCTTAAAGCGCAACTCCTCAATAAACTCGATCAACAAAATCCCATTCTTCACCACAATCCCCGCCAAAGCAATAATTCCCACACCCGACATAATCACCGAGAACGTCATTCCAAAAGCCATAAAGCCTAATAAAACCCCAATCAATGACAATAAAATCGTAGCGAAAATGATCAATGGCTTCACCGCCGAATTAAACTGCGTCGCCAAAATTAAATATATCAAAACCAAGGCGGCTAAAAACGCCATTCCCAAAAATGCACCCGATTCCTTTTGGTCCTCCTGCTCTCCTCCCATCCGAATCTTATAGCCCTGCGGCACATCAAGACCCTCAAAAAGCGTGGTTAATTCCCCCACAATCTCATTCGCATTATATCCCTGAATCACATCCGATGCCAAGGTCACCACTCGCTCCTGATTCTTCCGATTAATTTGACTAAACGAAGTCGCATAATGAATATCCGCAATTGAGTTCAACGGTACCTGGCGCAAAGCACCCCCCATATTCATGTCACGGTAGGTAATGTTCATTTGCAATAACTTCTCCACTTGATTCCGAGAATTACCCTTTAAACGCAATTGGATCGGATATTCATCCTTCTCATCCCGAAATTTGGAAATCTCTGAACCAAATAATCCCGTCCGAACGGCCATCGCCACCTGCGCCGACGAAATACCCTCGCGTGACGCTTTCTCCCGATTCACATCAATGATAATTTCAGGCTTGTTCGTCACTAAATCCGATTTCAACTCCTGAATCCCTTGAATCCCCGATTTTACAATCGACCCACGAACCTTTTTCTCCAAATCCTGTAAGACCACAAAATTATCGCCTGAAATTTCAATCGAGATCGGCTTGCCCGTCGGCGGTCCATTACTCTCCCGTTCGATCGCCAACTCAACCCCAGCCAGTGGATTCTTCGCAAAATCCTTTTGAATCTTACTCAAAATTTCACCCGTTTTAATCCCATCCCTTAATTGTAATTTCTCAAAAGCCACCGTCACTTTACTCTTATGCGGCGTCGCACCTCGATCAGGCTGCATCGGATCCCCCGCATTCTTACCCACATTTGAAATCACCGAATTAACGATTTTCATGTAGCCCTCTTTTTGAAGGAAAGAAAACACGCGCTTCTCGATCACCTTCGTCACCGAGTCAGTCAAGACCGCATCTGTCCCGATCGGGTTTTTGGCATAAATATAAATGTAATCCGGATCCCCAGAAGGAAAGAAAACGACCTTTGGCTTTACAATACCCATCAGGACAATCGTAAACACCAATAATAAAAAAGCCGAAAGCGTCATATAAATCGGACGACGTCCCACCAACACCCACGAAATCACTTTACGATAATTCGTTTTAAAATTAGGCAAGGTTTTCTCTTGGAACGGCACAATCCACTTGGGCGTAATCACAAAATGATTGAATATGTACAATATGATGCACAATAAAAAGAAGTTGCCAAAACCAAAATGCCCCAAGCCAAATCCTGCCACATAGCCAAAAACCGTCAGGCTTAGTAAGATAAATACCGTCCGACGAATGTCCGAGAATTTCGGATTCTTCACATCATTCACCTCTTCATCATGACGCTTCATAAACGTAATCGCAAAAACCGGATTCATCACATAGGCCACAAAAAGCGAAGCAAATAGCGTAATGATCAAGGTAATCGGCAAATATTTCATAAACTCACCCACAATACCCGGCCAGAAAAGCAAAGGCAAGAAAGGCGAAATCGTAGTCAACGTTCCCGACAATACCGGCGCAAAAACCTCCGATGCAGCCAATTTTACGGACTCCACAATCGTCAATTTCTTAAAGTTATTAAACAATCGGTGCGCATTTTCAATCACCACAATCGCATCATCCACCACAATCCCTAGCCCCAACAAAAACCCAAATAACACAATCGTATTCAACGTAAAGTCTAGCGATGGCATAAACAAGAAGGTCAGCAAAGCAGACAAGGGCACCGAAAGACCCACAAAAACCGCATCACGCACGCCCATGAAGAACATCAAAACAATCACCACAAAAATAAATCCTAAGACCACCGTGTTAATCAAATCCGCCAGATCCCCACGCGTACGCTCCGATTGATCCGCCGTCGTCGTTACCGTCAAGCCCGCCGGATATCGGTTTTCCTTAAATTCCTTAATCCGTCCTTCAATCCGATCCGCGGCCTCAATTAAATTCGCCCCACTTCGCTTAATCACATTTAAGGTAATCACAGATTTATTATTCAATCGAGCAAAATCTTGCTTCTCCTCATAACTATCTTTCACCTCAGCCACGTCCTTTAAACGAACACGCGCGCCCGTCGAAGAACCCACCATCAAGTTGGCAATTTGATCAATCGACTTAAATTCCCCCGTCACCCGAAGTGAACGACGAACACCCTGCACGGCTAAATCGCCCCCAGAAATGTTCACATTTTCTCCTTGTACCGCGCTTTGAATATCGTAAAATGTCAAGCCATAGCTTTGCATTTTATACAAATCCAAGTTAATCTGAATCTCCCGCTTAAGGGCGCCAATGATATCCACCCGATTAATTTCTGGCATTCCTTCGATTTCATCTTGAAGGTCTTCGGCGTATTTCTTCAACTTATCCAGCGGATAATCCCCAGCGATATTGATGTTCATAATCGGAAATTCCGAGAAATTCACCTCCGCCACAGACGGCTCACGAGTCAGGTCTTTGGGTAAATCAGCGATGGCTTTGTCCACCGCATCCTGGGTCCTTTGTTTCGCAATGGGCACCGTGACATCCGTATTAAATTCGACGATAATCACCGAAATATCCTGCAATGCATTCGATTTCACGCGCTTTACACCCGTAATGGATTTGATTTGTTTTTCGATCGGTTTATTGATCGTGTTCTCGATATCGGAAGGGGTCGTCCCGGCATAGACCGTTTGGATGACCATTTGTGGCACGACGATATCCGGAAACTGCTCCTTAGGAAGACTTGAATAAATCCCAATCCCCGCCACAAAAATGATAAAGGTAAAGATGTAAACGGTTGTACGGTTTTGGGCTAACCAGCCCACCATGTTATAAATTATGCCCTTGCCTTCTGGCAATTGCTCATTTTTGATATTTTTTTCCATGTGCTACTTAGAATGAGATGGCTGTGCCATCAACTAACTCTTGAAATCCCTGTGTAATAACCGCTTCACCTGCTTTTAAACCCGATGTAATCTCAGCTTGGCCATTGTAAGTTAAACCCACCGTTACCGTCCGGGCGCGTGCCACCTGCTTGCCATTTTCTTCCACCGCCACATACACTAAGTTTCCTTTCTCGGTTTTCTGGATAATGTTTTCGCTAATGACGATTGAATTCTTTTTCGAGGTGTCGTTGATATTAATTACGGCCAATAAATTCGGCTTTAATTCGCCCCCCACATTCGGGATACGTGCTTCGATTTCGAACGTCCGAGTCAAGGGATTTACGATTTTAGATACCAAGGATATACGTGCCTTTAATTCCTTATTTAAATCTGGGAATTTGATGTTGATTTCATCGCCTTGCTTCACGGTTCCCACATAGGAATCGGCGATTTTCGCGGAAATTTTTAGGTTTCCTAAATTAACAATTTGTACAATCGGCAAGCCCGGAGCGCCCATTTCACCCGCTTTTTGACGAACTAATTCGATCGTTCCGGCAATAGGTGCAGTAACCCGCGAAAGGCCTAATTGAGCCTTTAAGGTCACGATTCTTTTTTCCAAAGATTCCATGTTCGACTTTGCGCTCAAATACTGAACTTCCGTTCCGATTTGTTGGTCCCAAAGCGCCTTTTGCTTGGTAAAAATGGTTTTGGCAAGCGATAGTTGTTGGCGTACTTCTTCCAAAGACTCCTGCAAGATGTTATTATCCAAGGTTGCGATTAATTGGCCTTTGGAGACCGATTGACCTACCACCACCGGCAAAGTCAAAATCATCCCCCCCGTTTGTGGACTAACCAAAACGGTATTTTCAGCGATCACGCTTCCTTGCGCTTCCACAAAATGGTTAAAGGTTTGCGCGGCGATCGGGCTGGCGGTCACCGTGATGACCTTCGCAACAGCCTGATCCGAAGGTTTACCTAGGGTTTTTTCCAAGGCGGCAATTTTTGCCTGTATCTCTTTTTCCTGACTTTTTAAATCGGCTAATTCTTGTTTTTTATCTTTCGATCCGCATGCCGCGAATACCAAAATTCCAAAAAGGAGTATGCTTACTTTTTTCATGATTACTTAGTCTATGTATAATGTTCCGTTTGCTTTTTCTACTTCTACTTTGGCAATGAGCGCATTGTATAATGCGGTAAAATAATTTGCCTGAGATTCTTTAATTGATGATTCTGCGTTTAACACCTCGAGATTAGAACCTACCCCATTTTGGTATTTCACCCGCGTCACCCGAGAAATCTCATTCGCTAAATCCAAATTTGATTTTTGCTCTTTCATGGATTCCAAGGCATTTTTCAAGGTTATGCTCGCTTGTGAACGCTGCATATCGATGGACGACTTTAACAAATTATACGACTGACGTACTTTTTGTAAGTTGTTCTCTGATTGGACAGCTTTATATTTTTTAGCATAACCATCAAAAATCGGGATTTGCAGAGACACGGTAATGGCCGAATTGTCAAACCATTGTTTCGTCATTAAATCGCCAAATGCGTTCGCACCCGCGTTATATCCATAATTGGCATTTAATAACAAACGAGGTAAATAACCTGCTTTGATGCTCTTAAGATCTAATTCAGCCAAATTTTCCTGCGTCTGCAAAATGGAATATTCGATGCGGTTTGCATAGGTAAAATCTCCTTTGGGATTCAGGTTAAAGGTGGACAATTCCACTTGGTCCAACGTTTCGCTGAGGCGAATCGGCTCTTCCATGGGATAAGCCATTTGGAATTTTAATAGCGTAAGGCTCAATTCCTGCAGGCGAAGCACGTTTTCGAGTTCTGTGCGTAAATTATTCGCTTGTACATCCAACCGTTGGACGTCAATCTTCTCCACAAAACCTTGCTTATTTAAAGCGCGGGTTTCTTTCAAAAGCGTGTCCAATCGCGCAACATTCAGTCTTAAAAGTCCTAATCGTTTTTCATTAACCAAAATTCCATAATAGGCTTTGGTTACGTTTTCGGCAACTTGTTGTTTCGATTGACTCACCGACTTAACCGCTAAATCTTTGTACACGGCAGATGCTTTTAGGCCTAGCAAATACGTACCGTCGAATACCAACTGGCTCATTGTGACATTCGCATACCCCGAATTTTCCACCCCAAATTTCGCGGCAATTAATTCTCCTTCTGCGGCGGCTGGGTTGAAGATTTTGGCGGGAATAAACATACGTTGTAATACGATGTTATTCGTCAGCGCGAGCGAGCCGTTTACTTGGGGTAGGCCCATGGCTTTAATCTCATTGATTTTGGCACTTGCGTTTTGCAAGTCAATTTGGCTATTTTTTACCTGCACTTGATGTACAATGGCATAATCTACGGCCTGTTTGAGGCTGAAAGTTTGTGCAGTTGCGGCCAAGGAGCTCAGTAAACATAGACCGACGTAAAATTTTCTTAGGCGGATCATTGGGTTAAATTTTTTTGATAAGATGTGTAAAGTTTTAAACCATTTTCAGTCAAAATTCCTCGCATGAAAATGTCCAGAAGAACGAGTTGGGTTTCAAACAAGGGTAATTTATTATTTGGATAAAAATCAGGATTGAAAACCAAATTAACTTCGGCCATCCGTAAGCGGGCTAATAATTCAAAATCAATATCATTTCTGAAATAGCCAATTTGTGCGCCTTTTTTAAAGTCCGCGATTAAGTTTTCATGTATGCATTTTTCACCATGATCTGAAAAAAGCTCATACGCGTTTGGGAAGTACTTTTGAATCTCATATAGAAGCCGAGGATTCATTTGAGTAAACAAATCCTTAGTCATCTCGAAGGACTTGAATATTTTCTCGATGACGTTTGGATAAAGTTTGTCTAACTCTTCCCACTTCTTTAAATCCTGTTCAATGAAGGATTTAACGACCTCGTAGACGATGGAGTCTTTGTCAGGAAAATGTTGATATATCGTTTTTTTAGAAATGCCTAAATCCGTCGCAATCGAATCCATCGTCACGGTCTTCACTCCGTAACGAAAGAATAATTCTGCTCCTTTTTGTAGAATGCGCGATTTCATTTGCTAATCCCCTTTGATAATTGGGTAGCAAAACTATGGAAACTTTCGTAGACTACAAAGTTTTCTTGTATTATTTTTAGATGAACGGAAGATTAAACCGATTAACGGCCAAAGTCATCTT